>PDWI01008547.1_pt1 | contig 21172 bp, 21 predicted proteins | sample 1430891 | NCBI WGS metagenome assembly PDWI01 (sample SAMN01162508, study PRJNA174530) | Oral metagenome, whole genome shotgun sequencing project. | biome: Marine environment; feature: Marine mammal; material: Swab sample of the gingival sulcus; isolation source: swab sample of gingival sulcus... | reverse complement strand
TCTGGAAGAACTGCGAACGCAAACTGACGACAAGCCTGCACATGGTCATACTGGCATTTGTTGGTTTGTTGTTGAGGAGATTTTGAACGGGTTCTAAGAGACGATCTTCTGACAGTAGTGAAAAGTGGAGCTATTGGTAAACATTTGTCGTTGGTTTCTTACTAGCTTTTCCTCTGCTATTTGCCGATGAGTAATGTCTGGCGACATTGCTCACGTTTTTACAATAGCGCGTTTTGGTCTTGCACGCGAACTTGCTGCAACTAACACGCTCAGAGAGTCGATATTATCAATGTGGCTTTTTTCATGCCGTAAGCAAAAAATAATCAAGCGGTACATTGACAGAATCGCTACTTTTACTAAGTAGAGTAGAGCTGACTGTAATTCCGTATGCGCACTTGTAGCGCACACTGCTGGCGTTAGCTTGAGTAGCTTTTTTGTTGCCATAGCCAACTTCTAGGCTAATGCGTTTATCGCCATTTGATACTATAAAGTCCGCACCATTATCTGCACCGTCGTAGGTGACCTTTAGACCGCCTATTGCACTCGCTATGCCTTGACGAGTAAGTATCGACAAATATAAACCAACGACATCCTCCAGCAACAACCCCTTATAATCATCATATTGTGCTGTGCTTTCTACAAGATTGAAGTACATAGCCCTGTACGCAGACGACACAAAGAGATATTTGGACGGCTTGGTGGTCTGAGTTTTGTGCTGAGCGTACGGATAGACTCTCTGCAGAACGCTGGCAAATTCAAGTGCTTCGAAAACCGACATCAAGACGGATCGATCAATCCCATGGACAGAGGAAACTTTGTTGACGCTCACCGATGACATACTTGCAATATGGTAGAGTATTCGATTAATCTTCTGCACCGTCGAGTAGTCGAACTTTTTTGATGAAGCGATATCTTTATTAACAATAATGGCAATTGTTTGCATAATCTGCTGATAAATATATTGTTCGTTATCATCATAGTTCAGCGCAAAGGGCAGATTGGCGTAACGAATGTACTTATCCACGTCGTCTTTGGTTATGCCCTCCCAATATGCTTTTACGTCCGCCCGAAGAGACAATAGCCGTGAGTACACTTCTTCCGAGCTAGTGCTCTCATAAAGCGCGTTTCGCAACTTCTCTCCCAGCCCATTTACAGGCTTTTTCCCGTCGCGCAGCAGCAAATATTCCGTAAAAGACAATGGGTGCAAGGTTTCTGCGACAACTCGACGCGCCGTATCGCTACCCAACGCTCTCCGTATTTCCGATACCGATGAGCCAGTCGTTATAAGGAATATGTAGCTGCTTTTGTCTACCAATGTCTTTAGCGACAAAGACCAGTCGGGGTCAAAATGCACTTCATCCAGAAAGATGTACAGCGGATGATCTAATTCTTCGAAGTTAATATCCAAAAAACGTTCATATCCCTGGATGATCTCTGAAATACTCGCGCCCAAAACGTTTTTTGCATCATCTAGCGATAGGTAGATCTTGTGAGTTGGATCACACTCGATGGATTGGAACAGCTGAGATATCATAGTGGTTTTCCCGACCCCCCTGAGGCCAAGAATGGCCACCCAACGAGGATCGTTTCCAGATTGAAAACTCCTGAGTGTTTTTTTTAGCGCAAGGATAGCACTACGCTTTGGTAGCAACTTTTTTGTAGTTCGGTCTATGATGGCATTTTTAGTCCGCACATCACCTATCCTAATTTGTTTCGCTATGTATGCGTCTATTTCTTGTGCGTCGGTCATGCCGTCCATTGTAAACTTGTCGGTCAAAATAAGCAAGTACTTGTTGATTATAATCTACAAGTAAGTTCACAAGCGTAACTGACCCCAGTAATTATGCCGACACGTCTTGTTTGCCATAGGCAGGATGTAATCCGCCTAACACGCCACCAATCCATCTCGCCGTATAGCGTTACACGGGTCGTTATCGAATGATCCGTTGCCTACGCACCTAGCGTACGACGATTTTGAACACAGTAGCTTTTTTGCCAGAAACTAGGATATGGTAGCTATTTGCTAGCTCGGCTTTTTGGGCGAGCTTGGCGTGGCTCGCTTGGAGCAAATCAGCGCGTGCCGTCAGCAGCACGATAATTCCGCCCGGCTTGACGACCCGATAAAATTCGTCCAAGAATCGATCGTACAGCCCAGCCAGATCGTCAATCGAATCAAACATCCCCCACGGCGGGTCGGTCACGATCCGGTCGATCGAATTGTCGTTATAACGCTGCAAATTCGTCGCGTCGCCAGCCCGCACGACGATGCGTTTTTTGAGACCTAGCTGTTTGACTCTGGCTTTTAGGCGCTCTACTTTGTCCGCGTCACTATCGCTGGCCATAATCAAGCCATTGCTCGTCAGCGTCGTCCGGCTGATAGCCAGCGCGCCGTAGCCGCAAAACGGGTCTAGGCACAGTTCAGACGGCGCCGGCTCCGACAGCCAATTGAGCAAATACGCCAGCTGCGGCCTGAGCTCGCCCGGCTGCAAGGCCGCCTCGGTCGATCGCTGCCGGCTGAGGCGCAGCATAAAAAACCCGACGCCCTCGCGGCGGCTATAGACCCAAAATTCGAAATCAGCCTTGGCTCGACGGGGTGCAAGTCCAGTCGCCGCTTGGATCGTGTGCTCGATCCGATCGAGTTTGTCCTAGCCGATGCTGACCAGTGTGTTTTCATCCGAACACACCACCCGAAACGTACGATTGTGCCGGCTGCGTAGAAACGCCACATCAGACCCCAGCTTGGCGTCGCAGTTCAGCTGTTCCATCATCGCCGCAATCGACTGACGGTCGCCGTCGTAGCGGCGCAGCACCTGAAACGTATTATTAAAAAAACGCAGGCCTCGCAGCTTGTCGCGCGGCTCGCTCGTCTGATAGACCACAGCGCCGTCAAGCATCTGCTCGATGACAACATCAGAAACGCTCTCGGACAAAACCGCCCGAATCGGCTCGTCAAACCCAGAAATGAATGTCGATAGGTATCTCATCGCTATATCATTATCGCCAGCGTGCTGTACGAGCGCAAGCGCTGCCGCTTGGATCGTCTGCTTGGTTTTTGGCGGGGCGTGTGGGCGGACAAAGGCACGAGATGCGGCGAGGTCGCCGCTCACCACTTGACAAAAAACCTTATGCCTAGTATGATAGTTACATCATGAGGGAGTTTTTTCGCCAATCTCCAGAGACGGGGGACGTGGTTGCTGTGCGCCGCCGTATTGCGGCGTGTGTCGCTGCGGCCCTCGCTTTGGGCGGGTGCAGCGCCGATAGCGCGCCCTACAAAACGCCGAAACCTTCGCCAGTCCCCGCATCCACTACCGAACCGTCGCACATCGAAAATGACGAACAGCCAAATGTGCACGAGCTGCTGAAGGACCAAGCCGGCATCCAGCTCATCTATGTCCCGGTGGAAAACGCCGCTCCAGATGCTAGAGAATCATCACGTAGCACGCCGGATGTAAAAGCGGCAAAAGCTATCGTGCGCGATATGATCACACGAAAAGACCGTTCTTTTCTCGAAGAGGGTCAACAGGCGTTTGATCACGCGACCTACGGTCGATACCAGCCAAAAACCGTCGAGGCGTCCGCGGTATCAGCCATCTCGCTACCTAACGGCTGTCTCGATGACAGCAGTGAAAAAATAGCGCAGATCAACGACGCAGTCAAAGCCGTCAAAAAAACCGCCCAAACAATACCGATCACCGTAGTTGATGCGCCCTCCTGCCAGGGCGGCGACAATCGCGAGACTATCGCAGGGCTCGCTGGCAGCGGCCAGCCGCCTATACTCACAAACGACAGCCTCAGATTGCACGGCGACCGTTTTGCATTTTGGCGGATCGCGATCCATGAGACGGGGCATTTTGGCGGGTTGTCACATGCGGGTACTGCCAAGTGCGACCACATCGCAGAAGGCACTGATTGCAATGTCGATCCCACCGCAGACTCGCGCAGCGTCATGGGCTACTCCGAGCACGAAGCTACTCCAAACGAAGGCAAACTTCACGAGCGTTTTTCGATACCAGAGCTGTACAAGCTGGAGTTGTTAGACGAAACCGAGGCGATGTATATCACGCCGGATAGTCTGTCCACTCTGGGGCAGAAAGCTACGCTGCATGCCATGCAAACCTCGACCGACTCGACCAAACTGCTCATTCTTGACGATGGCAAGCCGGGTGAACAAAGCTCAGTGGAGGGACCTATATATATCTCCTGGGGCGATGACCCATCTCCGCCGTACGACGAAAAGTGCATCCCGGGCCAATCGTTGCCAGACGGAGTCACCGCAAACGACGTCACGTTGATCGGATCAAAAACGATCGATGGCCAGCGCAATGACTTTGTCTGTTTCAAAACGCTTTCCACCGGAGATCGCTCCGTCCAGGTCAGAGGTCTTGCAAATCGTGATCGAGGCAACGACCAGTCACTCGCGCTGATAGCGCGCGACCAAACACAAAACCTCGTCGACGGGCTAAAAATGAATCGCCCAAAAGGCGCGACCGTACCTGGCACAGTCTATAGCGGCGAAGGCGTCGAAGTGTCGCTGCCAGAATATCACGACCAGTCATCGATCACTCTCCGCGTATCTCCTGAGTGATCGATTAGCGCGCGTCTTTTTTGGCCAGCAGTGTGCGCCATTTTCTCTGGCGGTGGGCGTAGAATAGCGTCGCCCACGCGTAGACAAACGGCGTTTTCCAGCCGGCGAATAGTTCGACTCTGTCGGTGTAGCTCGTCCTGCCGCTATCGAGCTCACGTAGGATGATTTCGTGATTCCAGACCGGTACGTGGCGGTTGCTCTCGTTGGTATATATTCTGTTCGGATCAAACGCAATCACGCGTATAGTGTGCCGGCCAAATGGTATGATGCCAAATAATTTTGCCCTGAAGACAAACGTTTCGCCCGCCCGCCACCGCAAGTCATCCGCTGCATCCACCGGCGCAAAATAGATGTACGGCGCGGCTACGTATTGCAGCGTCCTCAGCTCCCCGAGCAGCCCAAATACGCGGCTTTTCGGCGCTGGTAGGATAGTGCTTCGCTCGACAAATCGGTGTCTCATCTACAGTACGTATTGTAGTCAATGCCGCTTCTGCCGCCAAGTTCACGCTTGGGGCCGTACGTGCTCGTCTCGGCAGTAGCTACTACTCCGGTACCGCGCCGTTGATCCATTCGAGGAGCTGCTCGACCTCGTCGCTCGTCAGCGCTTCGCCGACGGTGCGCTCTCTGTCTTGTGCTGCTGCATCGGCTGGGTCGGACGCGCGACGGATCGTCTCTGCGAGAAGTTGCCTGATCTGTCTATCGAATGCTTCGTCTAGCCCCTCGCCCTGTCTCGGAGCGAGATCGCCAGAGTAGGTGACGACTCGTCGGCACCGCACCTCGTCATTATCGCCGATGAAAAAATCTGTCTGAATCTGTCCGGAACTTTCGGACACCGTCACTCGATGACCGCCAAAGAGCTTCCACCGCTCGTGAGCCTGGTCGGCCTCGTCCGGGATCGGCCTCAGGAGAGTGGCTACTGTCGCCTCAGGACAACGGCTCAGTTCGGTGGTTGGGATGATAGTCAGGGCCTCCTCGTGTTGTCTCAGCCCATCGCCGCGTCTCGCGGTACCAGCTGCGAACATACCATCGATAGCCCCGATCAGCCGTTGGGCTGGGGACGGAGGGAGCGTTTCGGGGTTTGTCATAACTTATGTGATAGCATGGATTGGTCTGAGCGTCAAACGCGACCCTTGTCAGCCATTGACTCAAACACCTATGGGTGATATAAATATAGTAGCTTTGCTAGCAAATCCGATATATGGATTTGTGCGAAGTGTTCTTGACAAGCAGACAGATTGTCAAGCTGTCACTGGTAGGCCAGTGGAGCTTGACCGAGAGAAGGGATCCGCGCTATGCCGAACGATAAGGTATGTATCACCGCGACACGGCTTCCAGAGCGGAGTTGGTGGGAGCGCGTGCTGAACGCGTGGTCGAAAGACAGCCCGCCGGTAGAGTTCGTTTGCCTCGAGGCGAACATAGACCCACCGGCACCGCTGCACAGCGAAAAGCTGAAGCGCCATCTCTGTCTTGTCGACGGAGTGGTCAACATGACCGTCGACTTAACAAAGCGGGGCGCCGTCATTGTCACGATCAAAAAGGACTCTTGGACGCAGGCTCGGTGGCGGGTCGTGGCGGCCTTTGCTGCCTTTTTGGGCGACCCAGAGGATCTGGAGATCACATTCTCTGGATAGGGTCTCTGAGTGGCGGAAAGGAGGGCACGAACATGCGAGCAGCTAGTCGATACTGAGCGCGCGTGGCGTGTTCTACGTCTCGCGCTGTTTTAGGTTTGACTGTCTGCTTGTCATGTTCGTAGTGTTTTGCCCGTTCGCGGGGTCTATGATGACCAGATCTAGGAAGTGGTCCAGTGGGTGGTGCCAGACGTGGTCGGCAACCAAATTACAGAGGTAATTTGGACGAAAATCGGAGTTAAATCGGAGTTAAATCCGATTTTTTTTGTGTGCACATATACAAAACCCCCGGCATAGGCCAGGGAAGCGAGGCAACAAATATGCGAGAGCGCGAGTGATGTGTGATATGCGGCGCGGGAGAAAAAACTTCCCCCGCGCCGCCTGGTGGGGATGGTTATTCAGCGGCTCCATGCGCCATGAGGCGCTGAATAACCAGTCCGGTCGTGGCTGGTAGCGCAAACGCGCCGAGCACCGTGCCTAGAACGCACGCATACTCTGGCTGCGCGTAGCGTAGATCGATCAGTGCAGCCAGTATGCCTGCGCACATGACCGCGGTGATAACGGTTCCAGCCGACCGTCCTTGGCGCTGCGCCGGGTTCACCGCGTCCCACGCGACGAATAGTCCGCCAGCGTATGCCATCAGCGCTGCAATCAATAACAGCGCGACCTGCCGGTTCGGCATGGCGGCGTTTGACGTGGTCACCAAGATGGTGAACACCCCAAACAAGCATGTCGTCACGATGGACGACACAAACGATTTTCCACTCATCGTCAATCCTCTCATCGAGGTGCGGCCTCGACCGCACCTCATTTTCACGCAGCCAGCGAGTGCCGAAAGGGCTCGAGCTGAACCGGACTTTTACGACCGGGAGAGACATTTGTCTCTCGACCAGATCGAGCCGATTCGGCGAGCTGTTTCTTTCGATGGGCTAGTCGGCAGAGGGCTGAGATTCTTCCTTCCTCGGTTGGCCCGAGAGGTAGGTATCCAGCCTCTCCGTGACCTCCATTTCGAAGGAGGCAATTGCCTGGAGTAGCATAAATGCCACCAGACAGACCGCCCCCTCTATAGTTCGGTCCGTAAATGAGAAACAAAGAGAAGCAATAAAAGCCACCCACGAGTAGAAGGCGGTCAACGATGACAAAGGTGACATTGTTCTCCCCTCAAGGTGCGGCTCTCTCCGCACCTATAGTTCCACAGCCACAGCGGCGTACCGCCGGGGCTGAGCCTTTCGGTGCGAAAAGCCAGCATGTATTGTACTAGGAATTGGCAAAAAAGTCAAACAGCGCGACCCGCTGACTAAACCAAGGAGAAGCTCTGCCAAAAAGAAAACAGCCCACCGAAAGGGCTCGAGCTGAACCGGACTTTTACGACCAGGAGAGACATCTGTCTCTCAGCCAGATCGAGCCGATTCGGCGAGCTGTTTCTTTCGATGGGCTAGGGAGTTTCCTCCTCTCCTTGTCTGGCGGGAAGACAACGCTCTCTCAGCTCATCCCGCTGAGCTTTCCATAGGCTCAGCATCGCGGCTTCTACGTGTTCCACGGCCTCCTCTTGCAAGGAGACCATGGCCCGGATGATAATCCAGGTCAGTACACACGCCACGCTCGCGGCGGTGGCGATGGGGTTGTCTCTGAGCAGGCCAGTCACCGCGAAGGCGACCCCCGCCAGCAGTGCAACCCACGCGTACGCATTGACTGATCGTGATGATGACATCTCTGTTCTCCCCTCAAGGTGCGGCTCTTCTCCGCACCTATTAGTTCCACAGCCACAGCGGCGTACCGCCGAAGCTGAGCCTTTCGGTGCGAAAAGCCAGCATGTATTGTACTAGGAATTGGCAAAAAGTCAAGTAACATACAATAAAATCAAAACCACAACATCAATCCTATCGAGGTCCGACGACCCGAAGCGCCTCACTTACCGATGCCATCTGCCTCTTCAAGTACCATGATGCGGCCAAACGGGTCGGCCGTTAGCTCGATCCCGCGCTGTTCACAGTGAGAGAATATATTGTTTATACCTTGTAGTACTGTCGTGATAGCCTCTATGAGTCTAGAAAACTCTTGGTATGTGGGCGGCGCTATTTCGGTGTTTCTGCCGAGTGCGAGGTTTGCGAAATAGCTGTTGGCGTAGGTCTCTATCTCGCCGTGTTCGTTTGGCTCGGCATGACACAGGGGGATAAACAGCTGCTCGACGATTCTGTAGTCTGAAGTGTCCGGCACGGTATCTGTAGAGCTGCGGAGACATAGTCCAGCGGTGCTGGACTCCTGCGCACCGCTCCCTTCGATACGAATGACCGGCTCGATATCAGGGTCTGCAAAAAGGCCTGGCGTGTACTCGGCAAGCGACTCGCCGTGTTTGGTAGTCGCGATCGCCTGGGCCAGCATGCCATTCTCGAGCACTTGCGTATGAAATGTACGCATAGCATCGGCCAATATTATTTTTTTCAGGCCGATGTCGTATTTGTCGCTCTCGTGGTTGGTAGACTCTTCTGGATTGTCGGTCGGCTCGCGCGGTAGTTCCATAGGATCTATATTGGACTAAAAGATTTTTTTGTCAAGAAATGGAAACCATATACGACCAAAGAGTCAAAGACGAGCACACTTTTTTGACTTTTGCAAACGTACGTACTATAATACGCGCTAGCGTTTCGTCTCGAAATGCTCAGTCTCAGCGGCACTCCGCCGCGGCTGCGAAACTAGAAGTGCGGGAGGCCGCACTTCGGAGGGAGAGTTATGCAATCGCGATTTTCGTCACCCCTACTTCTGATGGCAGTGGGTGCGCTGCTGTATGATATTTTTAGAGCAGGAAGCGACCATCAGAGCCTCTTTCCTGTCTTTCTGACCGCGGGCATCGTTGCCTGGGTCGTGGAAAAGGTAGGAGAAAAGACGACGGAAAACGTAAAAGAGGGGGTGGGGAGCATGTTGACTGAACGCTCGCCGAATCGGCTCGATCTGGTCGAGAGACAAATGTCTCTCCCGGTCGTAAAAGTCCGGTTCAGCTCGAGCCCTTTCGGTGGGCTGTTTTCTTTTTATCGTACTACACAGAACGATCGACGTAGTGCTCATCGACGGAGCGCTGTGGGCTTTCTTTTCGAGTGTTGCTACAGAGTGGTACGGCAGAGGCAGAGAACACGGGGTGCGAAATTGCCCGCAAATGAAAAGAGCCCTTGGTAGGGCTCGTATATGACGATGTGTTTCATGTGGTCGGGGTGAGAGGACTCGAACCTCCGACCTCACGGTCCCAAACCGCGCGCGCTAGCCAACTGCGCCACACCCCGACGATGTGTAACTGAAATTATACCATAGAAAAGAGCAAATACACACATGGTCGGGGTGACTGGATTTGAACCAGCGACCTCACCGTCCCGAACGGTGCGCGCTACCAAGCTGCGCCACACCCCGACACGCGGGCATCAAGCGAATTGTACCAGAGAACAGCTGTCGACGGAAGTGGAACGAGGTTTCATAAATAAATACTACAGCTGTAGTATTTATTTATGAACAGTGGTGTTCGTGTCGTCTCGCTGGCGGATCGCGAATTGCGGGTCAATCACGTGCGGTTTGATTGTATACAGCCAGCTGCACAGGTATAATTATAGGCATGAAGTACCTACAGGCTCTTGGCGCGGCGATCGAGCGACGGCCGCGGCTGTTTGTCATCGTGCTGATAGCTGTTTTTTCAGCGCTCGTATTCTCGACGATGACGCAGTGGTCGATATGGTTTGACGAAGCGTTTGGGGCTTATTTGATGCGATTTGATCTCGTCGATATCATCTATTACACAGCGCTTGACGTCCACCCGCCGCTCTACTACTGGCTACTCAAAGGCTGGACGAGTCTATTTGGTATAAGCGAGCTGACGATTCGTCTGCTCAGCTGGCTGTGCGCGGTGATAGCGATCGTCGGTCTATATGTGCTGATTCGGCGGCTGTTTGATTCGGCGCGCTGGGCGGTGCTGGCGGTAGCGGTAGCGGTATTGTCACCGATACTGGTGCGGTTTTCGTACGAGGGGCGCATGTATACGATGGTGCTCGCAATCGTCGTCTGGGCGACCTATGTGTTGTGGCGGGCGACGCAGTCGCGCGGACGGCTGTGGTGGACGGCCTACGGCCTGCTGCTGGCGGCGGGGATGCTGACACATTATTTCGCGGCGTTTGCATGGCTAGCGCATTGGGCGTGGCGTTGGTGGCGGTATACATCTGGCGAAATCAAGATGTTTTGGACGCGGGAGTGGGTCTGGTCGCATGCGCTGGCGGTCAGTTTGTTTGCGGTGTGGATTCCGATCGTCGTCAGGCAGTTTGCATCGCTGCAGGCTGGGTTTTGGATTCCGCCGCTGTCGGCTTATACGCCGGTTGATTATCTCTCAAATATGCTGCTATATCGCCAATACGGTGAAGTGACCGGCTGGTGGGCGATCATAGGCGCGGCTGCGATGGCAGCGCTGCTCTACGGCGCGGCATATCTGTATCGCCACATCGATCGCAAACGGCGCTCGGCTATGATGCTACTGATGTGTTTGGCGGTTGTGCCGCCGCTATTGTTGCTACTAGTGTCGGTGCCGCCGCTGAGCTCGACATTTATCGATCGCTATGTGCTGTATGCGCAGCTGGCGCTGGCAATCGCCGCCGTGCTCGGGCTGGCACTACTGTGGCGGTCGCGGCGGCGGCTGGCGCTGTTGGCGGGCGCGGTGTTGTTGCTCAGCGCTGGGCTTGGCATCGGTAATGTGTATTATTATGGCAATTACAACAAAAACTCATCGACGTCTGTCCGAGTTCGCGAGATCATGCAGCAGATCGAACCCGATGGCACGCCAGTCATCGTCGGCGGGATCTGGACGTACTACGAAGCGGCGTTTTATGAACGGCCTCAGCGTCCGGTATACTTCCTCGATACGCCGAGCGAGTACCGGATCGGTTCGGCGGCTATGCTCCGCGACAACGAGGACCGCAAAATCAGGAGTATCGATGAATTTGCTCGCCGCTACCGCTATATTTGGTGGATGGATCATTATCCAGACGGCGACATACCGTTGCCGCGTCCGACGTGGCAGCGCGAGCGGTCGATCGAGGTCTACGATCCGATCGACGACAATGTCAAATACCGCGCTTCGCTGTTTGACACGCGGCCCGAACAGTAGTATATCGATTCCACGGCCTGTCAGTGCAATACATGGTATACTAGGGCTATGAAAGATGTACCATACTCCGCACCAGACTTCTCGCTCAAAAACGCTGATGGCAGCACGGTTTCGCTCGGCGACTTCGCCGGCCAGTGGCTCGTCGTCTATTTTTATCCAAAAGACGCCACGCCGGCGTGCACCGTCGAGGCATGCAGCTTCCGCGACGCCTACGATGAGCTGGCCGAAAACGGCATCGCCGTTGTCGGTATCAGTAAAGATACCGTCGAGAGCCACGCCAAATTTGCAGGCAAACACAAGCTGCCATTTGGGCTGCTATCTGACCCCGATGGCTCTGTCATCGAAGCATACGGCGCGTGGGGCAAAAAAGCCTTTGGGCGCGAGGGTATCCAGCGCAAAACATTTATCATCGATCCAGACGGCCAAGTCGTCAAAGCGTACGGCCGCGTCACGGCAGCCGGCCACGGCCAGGAAGTACTCGACGAGATCAAACTCCGCCAGGCAGCCAGCGGTGCATACGGCGCCGGCACATTCAACGCTTAGCGAGGACGTTTGCTGGCAATCGTACGAGCACGCTCGGCGAACCGATCGTCGATGACGGTCGGGTGAAAGTCGCCGTATGTGCGGATGCAGGCTTGTTCGATGAGCCAGTCGGCGATGCTGGGATTTTTTGGTAGCAATGAGCCGTGCAGGTAGCTGCCGATCACTTTTCGATAGCGAGCGCCTTCGGTGTCGTCCTGACCGTTGTTGCCGGCGCCCTTGACGAGGTGGCCGAGCGGCTCGACAGCGTTGCCGAGATAGGTCAGTCCGGAATGATTTTCGTAGCCGATGATATCGCCGAATGTTTCAGAGTGAGTGACGATATTGCCGATCAGGCGTTGATCAGAGCCGTGCGTCTCGATGTCGAGTAGGCCGATGCCGCGGATGGTCTGACCGTCTTTGGTCCGAAAAAAACGACCAAACAGCTGGTACAAACCGCAGATCATGAGCATCGGCATGTCGTGTTCGGCTAGTTTGACGAGGTGCGGGCCGATCGCTAGGAGGTCTTCCTGGATGCGGGTTTGGCCGCTGTCCTGGCCGCCGCCGCCGACGATCAGGTCGATGCGCTCGGGAAACGTATCGCCTGGGTTGTAATCGCTCACCGTGACGTTGTAGCCGTGCCACTGGGCGCGGCGTTTGAGCGTGAGGGTGTTGCCCCAGTCGCCATAAATATTCATATCTTTCGGATAGAGCTGCAAAATGTGCAGCGGCCGGCGATTGTCTGTCATACTGATACCTCCGATGCGGTGCGCTGAATTGCTAGTCGTGAAGCTGTCATGATCATGATAGTGCCGCCTCGATGTTGGTCATTTTGCCGAGTTCGCGGCGGATGGCGAGCATGGCGGTGTAGCTGCAAAAAATACGAGTTGGCCTATTGCTATTGCGCTGCAAAAAATCGCGTAGCGCCGGTGCGATATGCGTCGAAACCGTGCGCAGTTCGATCGCATCATATTGTAGCCGCAGTGCCATGTCGTAGGCGCGAACGCCGCTGACAGTGTCGACGCCGCCGGCTGCGAGGCTACTGAAGTCGACGTCCCAGAGCCAGCTCATGTCGCGGCCGTCGGCGTATTGGTCATTGATCGCGATCATGACGCCGACTCCGGCCGGTCGAAACGACGCGAGGCTGAGGCGAAAACCAGCTGGGTTTTTGACGAGCACGAGTTCGACGGGCTGACCGTCGAGCATGATAGTCTCGCCGCGGCCGAACGCTGGTCGTACTTCGGACAGGGCGGCGAGCATAGCACTCTCGCCTAGCCGGTCGCCCATTATCATGCGCACCAAGGCGACGGCGCCGACGGCATTGACGAGGTTGTAGATGCCTTTTACCTTGAGGTCGACGATGTGAGTGTAGTGTTGGTAAGTGAGCACGGCGGTGTTGTCTTTGAAACTTTTTAGCGCGGTGTCATCGTGCATGATTGGCTCACGGCGGTCGTCGGCTCGGCTGTGCAGCGAATCATCCGAGGGGAAGAAATGCTGCAGCTGCTCCGAGACGCCGTAGGTACGGATCGGCGCGCTGATACCATCGGCGAACTGTTGGTTGCCTAGGCGCGGGTCGTCGCGGTTGAGTACGACGCCCTCGGTAGTGGCAGCGGCGATGGTGTGCAGGAGCTGTGCGGTGTAATCAATTTCGCCGAAACGATCGAGCTGGTCGCGCATCACATTGAGCAGTAGCGAGTAGCGCGGCTGAACGGATTTGATGAAATGTATGGCGTGCGCCTCGTCGAGTTCAAGTACTGCGATGTCGGCGTCGAGATTGCCGCGCGCGTCGACGTCGTCGAGGAGCGCTGCCATGATGCCGCGGACAAAATTGCTGCCGGTCGGATTGGTAAACACGCGCAAACCTTGGCTTTCGAGTAGGGCGACGACCATTTTTGTGGTGGTGGTTTTGCCGTTGGTGCCGCTTATGAGCACGACGCCGTGCGGCAGCTGGCCGAGCGTGCGCTGCAAAAAGCCTGGGTCGAGCCGTTCCATCAGCAGCCCGGGCAGCGCCGAGCCGCCTCCGCGCAGACGCGCGATGCGTTTGACTGCCTTGCCGGCAGCGATGAATGGCATTCGATTGTTCATCCAGGCAGTATTATAGCGCAATTAGCGAGAGTCGGGTACAATAGTTGTATGATAATCGTGGGCATACTAGGGTGGTGGTACGGCGCTGGCTGGGTACAGGCGGGGCGCGCTGTGCGAGCGCGTATCGCGAGTATGGTGGATTATTTTTCGATTGATTTGTTGCTCAAGACGTTGTTTGCACCGTTTCGACAGATATCGGCCGGGCGGGTCAACGGCCCGCTGCCAGTGCAGCTGCGGGCGTTTGCTGATCGGCTGCTATCGCGCGTTATCGGCGCGATAGTGCGCACGCTTGTCATGTGTATCGGGGTCATCGCCATTACGCTCGTCTGTGTCGCTGGACTAGTCTATCTCGTGCTCTGGGCGCTGGTGCCGTTGGCGCCAATCGCTGGTTTGATAATGATGCTGATCGGGTGGTTGCCATGGACGATCAAATAACATTTGACTACATGAATCCGCGCGCGGTCAAAGCGCGTTTTGGCGTCCAATTACGCGGCGGCCGGCGGCCGATGGTGATCATGTGCGGCTGGCTGCTCGTGTTGCTCGGCGCTGGGCTGTTGGTGCTCGGCTACAGCGTAGGCTGGCTGTTGATCGGCTTGGCGGCGCTGCCGTACATGGTGGTCAAATGGTACGACGGCGAGCTGCATCATTTACCGAGCGGGCAGGGTGTCAGTATACATTCGCTGATGTCGGGCGACGTCCTCGGCCAACTACCGGAGCATCCAGGGCCGCAGCAGGTCGCGCAAGCGGTCGGCAATGTTTCGAGCGGACAATTCATGGGCGCGAGGTTTGGTCTGACGCCAAATGTGCTCAGTGACCTTGCCTCGAAAGACCCGCGCGATATCGGGGCGCTCTGGCAAGAGGCCGAGCGAGTGCGCAATGAAGCGGGCGTCGACCACTACACCGGCAGTGTGCTGGCCGTCGCGATAGTGCGCTGCTTCCCAGATCACGAGCGGTTGATCGCACAAATCCATCTGCGCGACGAAGACATGATCAACGGCGTGCGCTGGCAGCAGCACATCCGCGATTTGATCACGCAATTTTCGCAGCCCAAGCGCACCGGCGGCGTCGCGCGAGACTGGGCGTTTGGCTATATTCCGCTACTGAGTCGATTCGGCCAAAACATCAGCCGGCAGATCCAAGGCGGCGATGTGCTGGCCGTCGATATTCCGTCGCACGTCGAGGCCGTCGACCAGCTCATCCAGACGTTTGACAGTCACGGACGGCAAAACGCGGCGCTGGTCGGACCGTCGGGCGCGGGCAAGACGACGATCATTCATGCGTTTGCTGAGCGATTGCTCGATGCGACATCACAGCTGTCTGGCGAGCTGAAGTTTCGCCAGGTATTCATTCTCGACGCCTCGGCGCTGATCGCGGCAGCGCCTGGCCGCGGCAAGCTCGAGGATTTGATCATGCGCGTGCTTTCGGAGGCGTATAACGCACGCAATATCATCATCTGTCTCGACAACGCGCAGTTGTTTTTCGAGGAAGGCGTCGGCGCGGTCGACCTCACCAATGTCCTGCAGCCGATCTTGGATGCGGGCAATTTGCGTATGATTCTCAGCCTCGACGAGCAACGCTATCTCCAAATCGCTGATCGCAACCCGCAGCTCGCAAACGCGCTCAACCGCATCAACATCGCGCCAGCCTCAGAGGCCGAATCGATGGTGGTCATGCAGGAACAGCTGCTGCGCCTCGAGCCGCGCCAGCAGGTGATCTACACCTACCAGTCGCTCAAGGAAGCCTATCGTCTGAGCGAGCGCTATGTGCATGATTTGGCACAGCCGGGCAAAGCTATCAAACTACTCGAGTCAGCAGCGCGCTACCACCAGTCGTCGCTCGTGACGATAAATTCGGTTCAGTCGGCGATCGAAAAAACCATGGATGTGCGCGTCAGTGTAGCCAGCGAGTCCGATGACCGCGAAAAACTACTCAATATGGAGCAGCTCATCCACCAGCGTATGATCAACCAACAACGCGCCGTGCAAGTCGTCAGTGATGCGCTGCGCCGGGCGCGTACTGGCGTGCGCAGCGAGCAGCGGCCGATTGGTACGTTTCTGTTTCTCGGTCCGACGGGCGTCGGCAAGACAGAGCTGTCCAAGGCGTTGGCCGAAGTGTATTTCAACGGCGAGGACAATATGGTGCGGCTCGACCTCAACGAATACGTTCGGCCTGACGATGTGGCGCGGCTGATCGCTGATGGCGCAAACAATCCGAGCAGCTTGACCGCGCAGGTGATGCGAAAACCATTTAGCGTCGTGCTGCTCGATGAAATCGAAAAAGCAGCGCCCGAAGTGCTCTCGACGCTGTTGCAAATGCTCGACGAAGGTATTCTGCGCGATGAAAAAAACCGCGAAGTCAGCTTCCGCGATGCCATCATCATCGCCACGAGCAATGCCGGCGCGGAGCGAATTCGCGAATACATCGAGCGCGGCTACGATGTCAGCCAGTTTGAAGCGCAGTTCGTCGACGAACTGATCGATTCGGGGCAGTTTCGGCCGGAGTTTCTCAACCGTTTTGATGAAATCGTCGTCTTTACACCGCTGAGCAAGGAGCATCTGCTCAGTGTTGTCGACTTGATGATCGCCGGCGTCAACAAAACACTTGCCGCACAGCACGTGACCGTCCAAGTCGCTGATGATGCACGCGAGCTGCTCGTCGAGCATGGCTACGATCCGCGTCTCGGAGCTCGTCCGATGCGCCGCATCGTCCAAAAAGCCGTCGAAAATACCGTCGCCAAAGCTATGCTCTCGGGCACGCTCAGCGGCGGCGGCACGCTGGCCCTGCGCCGCGAGCATATCGAGCAGGCGCTGGGGCTCGAGTCGCCCCAAGCGTGAGCGTGTAGTATACTGGAGGCAGAATAGCGTATCGGCGTAGCTAAGCGTATGCGATAGGAGGCATAGTGTGAAATTTCAGATAAAGAGAATGACTGACTCGTTTTGGTTCACGCCGTTGATCATGGGTATTATCGGCATGTTGCTCGCCCAGATGATGATCATTTTTGACAAGTACTTGATCGGGCTCAATGTGCAGATCCCGCTCAGCGACATGGGTGCCGATGGCGGCCGAGGTATTCTCGCGGCGATCGCCGGCTCGGTACTCGGCGTGGCGGCGACGTCGTTTTCGATCACGACCGCCGTTTTGGCAACCGCGAGCACGACGTACGGGCCGCGGCTGGTGCGCAACTTTATGGCTGACCAGCGCAACCAATTCGTGCTCGGCAGTTTTGGTATGTCATTTATCTACGCGTTGATGGTGCTGCGCTCTATTCGCGATGCGACCGACATCGGTGCGGCGTTTGTGCCGAGCCTCGCGATCAACATGGCGATCGTGTTTGGCGTGATCAATGTCATTTTGCTGATTTACTTTATCCATCATATCGCTGAATCGATCCAGATTTCGACGCTGGTTTCCAAAGTCCGCGATGATCTGATCCGCAGCATCGAGTCGCTCTACCCGCTCGAAAAAAAGCGCGAGCCGAGTGCTGAGGACGGCGGCGAGCAAGGCCAGGCACACCCCGTCGCTGAGCGGACATGGTCGCCAAACGACGCCTTGCCTAGTACCGAGCCGATACCGCTGCGCTCGCAGGGTGATGGATTCATCTCGTGGATTGATTTTGACGATATGATCGCGCAAGCCGGCGAGAGAGACGCGATTGTCAAATTGCTGATCCAGCCTGGCGACTATGTCTTCATGGGCAAGGTATTGGCGCATGTCTGGCAGGATGACAGCGACACAGCGTGGGTTTCGCAGGCGATCAATATTTCGCAGACGCGCACGCCCTATCAGGACATTCGCTACGCTGTGCAGCAGCCGGTCGATATTACGATTCGCGCGCTGTCGCCTGGCATCAACGATCCGTACACGGCGATCAATGCGCTGCGCGGACTCGGCAGCGGTTTGACGCGGCTGTGTCAGCGCCAAAATGCCGACAACGTTCTCTACGGTCCGCACGGCAACCCGCGCGTTCACAAAAAAACCATCACTATCGAACACATGCTCGACTCGGTCTTTCGCACACTGCGTAGCAATGTCATCGGTTCGATTGATGCGACGATGGCGGTGCTGGCGCTCGCCGAGGACATTTTGCAGACGTCGCCGCGTGAATCATACCGAAATATCATTATCAAAGCCGTCGAATCGATCGATGATGCTTTTATGGATTCGTCATCACCCGCCAGCGACAAACAAATAGTCAAAAACGCGACAAGCCAAATCGTCCGCACCTATGATGAGCCAGACAGACCTGGAAACGAACTCGTGCACTGGCCGAAGCAGACGTGATGGCGTCCGACCGAGTGCGCTGAGCCGCTAGTGCAATCATTGTGGTACCCCGGGTAGGGTTCGAACCTACGACCTTAGGCTTAGAAGTCCTCTGCTCTATCCAACTGAGCTACCGGGGCGAGCTGATACTATTCTATCAGACGATGGCGAACTGAGCACTCATCCAAAAAAATACCCCAGCCACACGCGCCTACTTTCGGAGTCTGTCCTTAGTGGGCGAGCGGTGGCTGGGGTGTCTCTCGACTTACTTCGGTTGATATGTCAGCCGAAGCCCGGACTCGAGAAAGCCGGTCGGTATTGTGCCGTGTTCCGTCTCGCGACGGAGTGTACACTCAAGTTCGTACCGCGCCGAACATCCCCTCACAAAACGTGTTTGTTTCATGCTCGCAGTTGCCTGCGAGAGTGAGTACCTTGCTGGGTGCAAGGGTAGTGGTGGTTCTATGGTTGATTGCAGTCCGCTTGTTGCTGACGCGCTAAGGCGTCAAGCAGCGCTTGCGCGACTGCAGTTGTCTCTCCAGGGGAGTCTGAGACTTCAAGGTCGGGCTCCTCTGGCGGCTCGAACAAGCCCCAGCCATTTCCGACGGGAGGGCTGAGTTTGCCCGAGGACATGCCGCGACGACCCCTCCATTCTTCCTGCAGTTCCTTTTGGATCTCGGCGACCCGCTCGAGCTGATTCTCGGTCAGTTCATCTGGCTGATAAACGACCTCGAAGACGTGCTCGGCTGCGGCGTTCGCCTTGGTCCAGCGAAGGGCTAGCTCCCCGGGTAGAAGCTGGTCCCAGATCGCCCAGTAACCAGAGCGAGAACGACGAAACGGTTCGTCATCCTCCTCATAGCGGTCGTTTCTGCGCTCCGTTCCATCGGGTCGAATGACCCACATGTCTCCGCAGCGAGTCCGGGCGTTAGGTTTGCGCCAGCCCCTGACATACTGAGGCAGCCCGAGCGCTGCCGCTTCGCGTTCGCGAGCGGCTTTGACGGCTGCTGCCTTTGCCTGTTTCACCTCCTCGGCAGCTTCAGCTTCTTTTTGTTCGAGAAGCTGGCAGATCCCCTTGTATCCCTCCCAGGTGAGAGGGAAGCCGCGAGAAAAGCGCTGGTCCGGTCGGTCGCTCTCAACGCTAAAGCTGAGAGCGTTGGGGTACCTTTCGAGCTTGAATCGGATTGCCTCGAAACGCTTAACAACCTTCGTTTCGAGCTCTGCCCAGACGAGAGACGCTGTCCGTGCTTCGTCGACGAGTTTTGTCCACTCCTCGACGCACCTCTCTACATCTTCGACGTTCCTCTCTGTGTAGAGTAGCCGAGCAAGCCCGAACACGAATATCGTATCCGTCTCCTTCTCAGGAGAGATGATCGGACAGGCACGAATGCCGTATTTCAGGCTCAGTTCGTGCAACTCAGCGAGCTTTGGCTGAGCCTCCCGAAGTCGTTTCACGAACTTCGGCTTGGCGGCACGGCTGCTCGCCTCGTCGGCTGCCCGTTTCTTTGCCTCGAGAAGCCTTGCTTGCTCCTTTCTCTCGTAGTACAAATCTAGCCGCCTGCGGATTTCATTCGCCCGCTCTGTGTAGTCGGGCTTTTCGGACGCATCTAGAGCATCGTCGCCGGCGATTCTCTGATAGCCCATCGGCACGACATAATAGTCGTTTCCGATGCCGCCGCCATTGCTAGCGGCGTAACGGATGTACTTGACGACGCCGTCCATAGGTTCTCGCTCACGCGATAGCGCATGAGCGCGTCGCGACCAGCCGATGCGTATCAGAACGTCTTCTGCGTCCCGGTATGGCATTGGCACGAAACGCGGTCGCTCCATGTCGTCAGTTTTTTCAACGAACTTGCCGAACATGACCGTGCGACTGCCCGTGCCGAAGCGGATATTCATGTCGTCCAGCATTTCCTGAACGACCACGTTTTTTGTGGTGCTCAGGGGGTCGCCCTCGAAATCGAGCGGCAGCTCAAAATCAAGGTCAGGCATGTACTTGCCTTTTTGTTCCACTATGAACTTCCCGCCCGTCTTATATACATAGTGAGGGCGGTACCGTCGCTTTACATCGGCGAGGCTGTGACGAGACATTGCTCCTCCTGGGGCAATAGGTATGAGGGACGCTCCCTTCAAGTCGGCGGGCTGTCTGAGCCCAATGACACATACCAACCAAAGAACCGGTGGTTTTCTGGATTGGCAGACCTCCTCGAGTTCGGAGAACCAGCCAAACACACCAGCCTTTGCCCGGGAACTGCATGGGGCAGCACCCTGCGCAAAAGCTCGTGTCGTTTTTTGCTGGATTCTCTCAGAAAAAAGAGCGATCTACTGCATGGTGAAAAACGCACACATCTAGATCTAGACGACTGTTTGTCAGAAAACCGTTGTCAATGATCGAGCTGTCAAAACCTCACGGATGAAAGCTCACAACCAGGAGACGACTCTCCCGCATGCGAACCATCATACATCGTCGCGGTGCGCTATTCTTGCTGTACGGCTACTATGCAGCTATGTGTCGATACAACATACGCTGCCTCAATGTTGACTCGCGCCAGTCCTATATGGATGTGTCTCGTTCCTGTATAACAAACCCATCCGTACTAAAACGGCCATTACTATACTATCATAAATACTCATTTTTGTAAATAGTGGGAAGACGTGACACTGCTAGACTTGCGTCGAAGTCAGTGGCAGGGCGGGTGCCGGGTCGGCGGTGCGTAGTATAACAGAGGAAAAACGGGCGAAAATCGGAGTTGCCTCCGAGTTGTATCGGAGGGGCAGTGCGCGGCTGCTGGGGGCTTGTAACTAGTAGTTGGCGGTGCAGTTGTGGCCAAATAGTGTCTAGTGGCGGGGATCCGGGGCTGGTATGTTTCGCCGTAAACAACTCAAAACCTCTGCAACATCTCTCCCGGCGTCTTCAGCTGCAGTCCTAAGTGTATACGTTCATGGTTGTAGTACGCAATGTATTGA
>PDWI01003732.1_pt1 | contig 21173 bp, 20 predicted proteins | sample 1430891 | NCBI WGS metagenome assembly PDWI01 (sample SAMN01162508, study PRJNA174530) | Oral metagenome, whole genome shotgun sequencing project. | biome: Marine environment; feature: Marine mammal; material: Swab sample of the gingival sulcus; isolation source: swab sample of gingival sulcus... | reverse complement strand
TATTTTAAGGCAAGTTTCCGATATGCCTTTTTTATCTCACTTTCTGTGGCTCCTTTGGCAAGCCCTAATGTCTCGTAATAATCCATACCCATTATATATATGCTATCCATCGAAAAATAGTATGGTGCTTTGCAGCATTCCTCATATCATAAGATATTCGCAACACGACGCAGCACAAATTTCTGATCACCAAGCAACAATAGGTCTTCTTCTTTTTGAGTCAAGGGAACCCGTTTGAGTAACGAAGGGAAAGAGCAGAGAAAACACAGGATAAAAAAGCTCAAATCAAACAAGAACAACAAGAAAAAACAGCACACGAAGAAAAAAGAGGCTTCATCTTCCCCTGCAACCAATGCAGGAAAAGCAAAATGAAACCTCTTACAAAGAGAAAATCCAGGATGCCGCTAGAAAGGAACATCATCTCCGGTACCTGAATTAGAGAATGCAAATGGCGGAGGCTCATTTGTCCCGCCCCCTTGCGCTCCAGCAGAACCACCACCGTAACCGCCGCCCTGACTCCCCTCCCCTTTAGGACTAAGCATCTTCATCTCTCGGGCGATAATCTCTGTGGTATAACGATCCTGGCCATCTTGCCCCTGCCATTTTCGGGTCTGAAGCCGACCTTCGATATATACTTTGGAGCCTTTTTGCAGATACTGCCCACAAATCTCGGCTAACCTGGCCCAGGCAACAACACGATGCCACTCTGTACTTTCCTGAAGCTGCCCATCCTGGCCACGCCACCGTTCGGTTGTTGCCACATTAAACGTTGCCACCTGAGTTCCATTCTGGGTGGCACGAATCTCAGGATCGGCTCCAAGATTTCCTATAATAATTGCTTTGTTTATCATTTGTTCTCTCCAGATATCATTAAAATTCCTTGAATTTTCGAGATGTCCAGCACAGAGACACCCGGCACGACTTTTTTCTTTATGGTAATATACGGCGGAATTTACAAAGGACAAGCAGAATGTTTTTTCTCACACCCTCTCCATACTGTCTTTTATACCGCATCTTCCGCAATCTCAAGATAATACCGAGCCTCTTTGGGCCTGCCATGACGTAGACAGCCCTGGCCATAGATTTTTGCCTTTCTTCGCATTTCTGCGCTGGCGAGAATATATTGCTCTTTGGTGAGCTGCCCGCTGTTCAGTAATTTCTGGATGGAGGTAATACGCAGTTTATCCATGCCCACCCGGAATTGCTGGGAAAGCTGATCGTTTCTTCCCCCTTCCTTGACAGTCAAAGGGGCATCGACAAGAAGAAACGGATAGCGACAACTTACCCGCAACCAGAAATCGTAATCTTCACAACAGGGAAATTGGCTGTCAAAATTACCACACGAAAGAAAAAGCTCTTTTCTCACCAAAACCGTGGACATTCCCACAGCGCAGAGTTTAAGGCAGTGTGCAAAAATATCCCCATGACGAGGAATATGTTTCGCCTTCTGATTGAGATGTTTGCCCCGACGCAACCAACGCTCTTTGGTATGGCTGATCAGGTATTCGGGATGCTCCTGCATGGCCTGGTACTGCTGCGCAATTTTTTCGCGATGCCAATGATCATCAGAATCAACAAAAGCCAAAAAAGGAAAACGAGCCGCAGCAATACCCCGATTCCGAGCCGCGGCCGCCCCCTGATTTTTTTGAAAAATATAATGTATTTCATCATATCGCTGTACAAAAGAGGCAATACTGGCTTTGGTACCGTCCGTTGATCCATCGTCAACAATGATGATCTCGGCACAGCGCAGCCGCTGCTCGAGCACTGACTTAATGGTTCTTGGCAGCAGCTCTTCACGGTTGTATGTAGGAATTATTACAGAAATCGGTGCATTATTCATATTGTGTCAGGAAAAATATCTAAAAAATCATTTTAAGATATGGAGTGATTCCAGCAAGTGGAGTATATTGAGACCCACACTCGAGGAAATCTGCGACGAATGCGTCGTTATCCTATATTTTTGCAACACCATGGCAACAGAAATTCTGATCAATTACAGAAGCTACGAGATACGCCTCGCCCTTGTAGAGAACGGTATTCTTAGTGAATTTCACCTGCAACGCCCTACGGAAAAGGGCTTGATGGGCAATATCTACAAGGGAAAGGTGGTTCGGGTTTTGCCCGGAATGCAAGCGGCCTTTGTCGATATCGGACTGGAACGAACCGGATTCCTCTATGTTGATGATATTTACAGGGAAGATACCTCTAACGAGGTAGAGGCATCCGAAGAATCACCTCCGGTTCCCACCTGTGACCCAGAAGAAGAACTCAACGAGCGTCTTACAGAACAGACGCCTCATCCTGCCATTGAAGACCTCTTGACTGAAGGACAGGAAATCCTTGTTCAGGTCAGCAAAGACCCTATCGGAACCAAGGGTGCCCGGCTCACCTGCCATATCACCTTACCTTGCCGCAATCTTGTATATATACCTCTCACAGACCATATTGGTATATCAAGAAAAATCGAAGATGAAAAGGTAAGAGTCGAACTCAAGGAAAAAATTGAGGCCATCCGTCCCCAGGGCGCAGGGTTCATCGTACGGACTGTCGCTGAAAATGCCCGTCTTGATGAACTCGAAGCAGATATGGAATTCTTACTGCATCTCTGGGAAGAGATCCAGGATAATGCGAAAACACCTCAAGTTCCTACACTGCTCTATGAAGATCTTGATATTACATTACGCTCCGTTCGTGACCTGTTCACCACCAATGTGGACAAGCTCTCGATTGACAATGCTGAAGCCTATACCAGGATCTCGGACTTTGTAAAAACCTTTGCCCCTGAATTACGACCCAAGGTGCATCTCTACGAGAACGAGACTCCGATCTTTGAAGCTCACGGTATTGAAGCCGAAATCAACAGAGCCATTGAAAAGAAGGTCTGGCTCCGTTCCGGGGGCTATATTATTATTGAAAGTACCGAGGCTCTTTCGGTCATTGATGTCAACACGGGGCGTTTTGTCGGCAAAAAAACCTTGAGTGAAACCATCTTCAAAACCAATATGGAGGCTGCTGTCGAAATTGCCTACCAGTTACGGCTGCGTAATATTGGCGGTATTATCATTATTGACTTCATAGATATGGAAGATGAAACGCACCGGGAACAACTTTTTACCACCTTTAAGGAGGCAGTAAAAAACGATAAAAGCAAAATAAACATTCTGCGGCTCTCAGAATTTGGCCTCATCCAGATGACGAGAAAGCGAAACTCGGAAAGCCTCTACCGGCTGACCTGTGAGCCTTGTCATTATTGTGGCGGCGAAGGAATGTTAAAATCCCGACGCACCATTGCCTATGATATTTTCAGAAAAATCCATCGTAACGCGAAAAATACCGGAGGACAAACAGTCACGGTTCGGGTTCATCCCAGAATTGCCAATCTGCTTGCCAACGAAGAGGAACTCACCCTGGCCCACCTGGAATATGAGGTGAATAAACGCATAATCATTGCCCCGGCCAAAGATCTTCACATCGAAAAATATGAAATAATATGGCAGAGATAACATATTTTCTGCTATGAAAGGAAATCATGTCATTAAAAAGAAAAAAATCGTTTAAAGGCCCTTTGCTCGTCATTCTGTTCCTCGTCATTGCAGGAGCCTGCGGTGCAGGATACTTACTTTTTTTTGAAGGAAAACCTCCGGTGGTTACGCTGACATCGCTACCGGAATATATTGGTTTACAAGATACGTTACACCTTACTGTCAGCGACGAAGGCAGCGGCATACGACATCTTGAAATCTTTGCCACCCAGGGCAACAAAACAAAACAGCTTTTTGCCACAGAAAACCCACGAACAGCCTATATCGGTGCCGTTGGGCCAGACACCATGGAACCAGCAGTGGCTTTTGATGCCAAGAGACTTGGTTTCAAAGACGGCAAAATTGTTCTCACCGTCAAGGTCTCTGATTTTTCTTTTCGAGGCATGCTTTCAGGAAATAATACTGAAGTCAGTCATACCCTCACCCTTGACTCCAGGCCGCCGAAGATACGAATTCTTCATAGCGAACGCTATGTTCGCCCGGGCGGCTCTGGTATTGTCATCTATCAAAACTCGGATGGGTACGGCAAACACGGTGTGGTAATAAACGGCAAACTCTATCAAGGGTACCCTGTAAACGATGGCCGTGAAAACACCTATATCTCATATTTTGCTTTGCCTTACGATACAAAGGGTCTTGATATTTCAGTGATCCGTGCCCAGGATGCCGCAGGAAACCGCAGCATTGTTCCGTTAGCCATGATCTTTACCAAGGTTCGCTTCAAGCAAGATACCATCACAGTAACAGATAGTTTTCTGCGGAAAAAACTCCCCGAATTTGAACAACGCTACGACAACCTCCAGGGAGATTTAGAAGAAAAGTATCTTTTCATAAATCGTACTCTCAGAAAAGAAAACAATACAGATATTGCGCAACTCTGCAAAACCCCTGACCAGGACCGACACTGGGAAGGCCGGTTCCTCCGTATGGCCGGAAGAAATTGTGCCGGATTTGCAGATCATCGCACCTATTTCTACCAGGGACAAGAAATTGACCACCAGGTTCATCTCGGAGTTGACCTGGCTTCAACAAGACAGGCAAATGTCAAAGCAGCAAATAACGGAAAGGTTATTTTTGCCGAATATAAAGGTATCTATGGCAATATGGTCATGCTTGATCATGGCCAGGGAGTGTTCAGTCTTTATTCCCATCTCAGCCAGATCAATGTTGCTGAAGACGATATGGTTGCAAAAGGTGAGAGTATTGGCCTTACCGGGACTTCAGGAATGGCTGGTGGAGACCACCTTCATTTTTCGATGCTGATACATGGTATTTTTGTTACTCCCAAGGAGTGGTGGGACCCTGCCTGGGTAGAAAACAGAATCGAACAACCTTTGGTAGATACCAAATTTGAAGAAAATTAACCCTGCAAACAGAAGAAAAGCCCTGATGATTCAGGGTATTTCTTCATTACCAAAACACGTTCATCCACTTGTTTTGTTATGACAGGTTTTTCCCAGCAAAGCATGCCCCCAAAAAGATATGAGACAACGTCTTTCCTCTTGTTTTTGGGCAGTACGGTGTCACGTAGTCTCGGTGACACAACCTTTCTTTACCTTGTAACCCATCCTGGAAGCAACGATGCGTTTTTTCTCTCATAGACCCTTTTTGCTCTACAGTTATTTGATAACCGAGATGCTGGCACCATTTTTTGCAGCCTTTGTTATCATGAATGGGGTCTTTTTCCTGGTGAAACTCCTCCCTTTTTTGAATTTTGCCCTGGAACTCGGCATCGGCTTGGGTGATTTTATCCGGCTCTTTGCTTATATGTTTCCTAATATTTTATTGTACACCATCCCGATGGCTGCAATGCTCGGCGTAATTCTTGGCTTTTCACGACTCTCCAGCGACAGTGAAATCCTCGCTTTCAAGGCCAGCGGCATCACCCTGTATCACATGATTCCCCCGGTTTTTCTGGTTGCCGCCTGTCTTGCAGCTCTCACCGGATATTTATCTATCAAGCTCATCCCGGTAAGTGAGATTGCAATGCGGCAGCTCACCTACCAGCTTCTCAAGGAAAAAATTGGCAGAGGAGTAAAAGAATACCAGTTCAGCGAAGCCCTTGGAGGAATCGTCATCCACGTTGATAAGGTCTCAAAAGAAGACGGACATTGGGAAAATGTCTGGATTTCAGACATGCGGGGGGTAAAGACACCAACAATCACCATGGCGCCCAGCGGAAGAATGCAAAGCAATCTTGCCAGAATGATGGTGAGCATCACGCTGAATAATGGCACGCTCCACCGCCCGGGAGATCCTGACGCTCAAATTGTCACATTTGACAAATATACCATCAATATTCCGTTGCAACCGCCAGCAAGCAGCGCAAAGTCAGTACACCGAGGCACCTTAAGCATGGATCAACTCATTGCAAAAACAAAAGAATATGGCCTTACAAGCAAGAAAGGCCGATCCATGCTGGTCGAATATCATGAACGACTTGTACTGCCTTTTGGCTGTCTGATTATTTCGCTCCTCGGGCTGCCCCTTGGTCTCCAGGCCGGCCCAGGAAGAAAAGCCATAGGCATTCCCTTCGGACTGGGTGTTTTCATTGTCTATTATGCAATATTTACGATGGGGAAAATGTATGCCAAAGAAGGCCAGCATCAAGCGATAGATCTTGCTCTCCTGCTCTGGATGCCCAACATCTTATTTACCTTGTTCACCGGGTATTGTATTTTACGGATATTTGCAGAGAAGCCACTGTTCCCGGAAGATTTACGCATCGCACAAAAGAAGCTGTTGAATTTATTTAAAGAAAAAGCTATATGAAATATTTTGCCTCATAAAGCTCCTCTCTCTATTCAAGATAAGAGATCAAATTTACTACAAAAAAGATACTTCCTCTGCAAATAGAAAAAGTGCCATATATAACAATCTGCAGGAGTAACAAGAGGTACAGCAAGACCCCAATTACGTTCAGCAGCAAGGTCTTGCGGTACTGACATCAAACCACAGCAAAAGGAAATCATTCGATGAAACTGCTAACCGCCTCAGAAATGCAGGAAATAGAGCGTTGCACTATTGAGGAGTTCAAAATACCAAGTATTATCCTCATGGAAAATGCAGGACTGGGTACAGTTCTCATGATGGAAAAAGAACTGGGATCGTGCGCAAACACTTTTACCTGCATTTTTGTCGGCCCAGGAAATAATGGCGGTGACGGCCTTGTTATTGGGAGACATCTCCACCAGCGCGGCAGCCTGCCTGTTTTCTTTTTTCTCGTCGATCCTGCAACACTACGTGGAGACGCTGCAGTTAATTTTGCAATTGTTGAGCAACTCAACCTGCCCTTTCACGTTGTTGACAACAAAACTCGGACCGAAGCCATTCCACTGCTTTATAAGCAGGTTGAATCAAAAGAGTTCCCCTGTTATGCGGTTGTGGATGCCATTTTGGGAACAGGCATCAATAAAAAAGTCTCAGGATCTTTTTCTGCCGCCATTGACATCATTAACTCGAAAGAGTTTGCCTACAATGTCCCGGTAATTTCTGTGGACTGTCCCTCAGGACTCCACGCTGACAGCGGCCAGATATTTGGAAATGCAGTCCAGGCAAACTACACTGCAACTTATGGATATGCAAAACCTGGCCATTTCATTCACAATGCACCAGAATTAGTCGGCAAACTCCATATTATCAATATTGGCATTCCCCAAGAAGCTCTGGAACATCAAACAATAAACACCGAACTCCTTGATCCACCCCTTTTTCAAAAATATACCAAAAATCTTGACCGCACTATCATTTCACACAAGGGTAAAAATGGCCACTTGGCAATTTTTGCAGGAAACCCAGGAAAAACAGGTGCCGCTATTCTTACAGGAAAAGGTGCCCTGAGAACAGGTTGTGGCCGGGTATCTTTATGTTGTCCAGAAAGTATTAACGAAATTCTTGAAACAAGCCTCATCGAGGCAATGACCATTATTCTTCCCGGCAAATATCCCTGGTTTTCAGATGATGCCATTGACAGCGCCCTCGGAAGTCTCAATGATAAAAATGCCATTGTTCTCGGTCCTGGAATCGGCATTGAAAAAGAAACTGTAGAATTTGTCCTGGCCATCTATCGATTAAGCCCACAACCGATGGTCGTTGATGCCGATGCGATCACCATTCTGGCCAATAACCCCGACTATCTTCCTTCAGCCAGAGGCCCACGAATCTTCACTCCCCATCCAGGAGAACTAAGCCGTCTTCTTGATGTTCCTGTTACTGAAATCCAAAAAAATCGGCTTGATGCGGCACAAGAAGCCTGTATGCGACTCAAAAACCAAAAAAATGATGCCATCGTCGTCCTTAAAGGAGCCGGAACAATCATTGCGAGTGCCAAAGGAGCACACCGCCTTATCAATACCTCGGGAAATCCTGGTATGGCAACGGGCGGTATGGGAGACGTCTTGAGTGGCTGTATTGGAGCATTGCTCTGCCAGGGACTCGCTCCTCTTGACGCCGCAGCTGCGGGTGTTTATCTTCACGGGAAGGCAGCCGACAGCCTGTACCAGGATGTTGGCATAGGATATACGGCAACAGAGGTGGCTGATGCCATCCCTGCAATCCTTCGTGAAATACGAACCTTAAAGGAGGACACATGAAAACAGCTGCTGATCTCATGACAAAAGAAGTTATCACCGTGGCCCCTGAAATGGCAATTAAAGACTTTGCCCAACTGCTGACCGACAAGGATATCAGCGGCGCGCCAGTCGTGGACAAAGCAGGGAAATTAGTGGGTGTCGTCACCGAAAATGACCTTGTTGATCAGAACAAGGCGGTACACATTCCGACAGTTATCTCAATCTTCGACGCTTTCGTGTCCCTTGAAAGTTGGGGGCGAACAGCAAAGGAGATGCAAAAAGTTGTTGGTTCGACGGTTGGTGATATTGCGACCAAAAAGGTGCACACCGTTCTCCCAAATGCAACTCTTGAGGAAATCGCGACCATTATGTCTGAAGACAAGATTCACACTCTGCCAGTAATTGACGACGACAAACTGGTTGGAATTATCGGGAAACGTGACATCATCAGGGCTATTATTTCGTAGGGATTTTAAATACTATCATTCTGATGAACAAAAAAGAATTGGCAAAAAATAATTATGCAACGCATCTCTAAGATACCCTTAGAAAATGCCAGGAACCCCAGCAAAACTACCAACGGATGGGGGCGTATCCCTTAGAGTTCAAATAGTCATTACATCTAACAAAGACATTTGAACCAAGAAAACCGCGGTGTGCAGATAATGGCGAGGGGTGACTGGTTTGCAAAACGAGATGTCGTGTTCGATCAATCAGGGGGGCTTTTTTCTGAGCAAAAGCCCCCCAAAGCATAAAGACCACATGCTCACGTTTTTCTGAAATCGTCTCAATAATATTATCTGTGAGACGATGCCATCCCAATGAAGCATGAGAATTTGGTTTTCTCGCAATCACTGTCAAAGCAGCATTAAGCAGCAAAACCCCCTGCTCTGCCCAATCGGTAAGATCCGAGGAACGGATTCTGCCCGGTTCATTCTTGTACACCGTGGCATTAATTTCCTGAAAAATATTACGTAATGAAGGGGGAACCGGAATCCCTTCACGTACCGAAAAACAAAGGCCATGTGCCTCTGGTCCTTTCCTGCCATGTTCATTGAAATATGGATCCTGTCCCAGAATAACCACCCGCACCTCATCAAACCGGGTAAGACGCATCGCCTGAAAAACAAGCTCTCGAGGAGGAAACACCTTTTGTCCATGAGCCGCCGGGCCATAGGCCCTATCCCGCAGCATCTTGTGATAGCCCTGCTGGAGTAAAGGAATTTCTTCTTCCCAAAGCATATATATCTCCTCTCTTTTTTTGTTGTTTTCCAGAACGGGATACAGGCAAAAGATACCAAAGATTCAATGTAAACTACTCGGGCATCTTTCCTGCAAGGGCCTTATGAATCTGTCTTGTCTTCCAGGTAAACCTCTGGCTATTATTGTTAAAATCTCGTTCTGATTCAATACAATGCGCTTCGACAAATTCAAATCCATAACTTTCTCTTTTATCAGCCTCAAGCTGAGCGGCACGCTCTTTGGATATGGTTATCTGATAGACATAATGTTTTTCCTGAAACGCACCAACCTTAACAAACAGCTCTTGCGGGACAGGTTTCTGTTCACATAACTCGGCAGCCAACCGGCCTGAACATTCTTCTTCTTTTGCTTCCCGTACTAATGCTTCAAAAGGAGACTCCCGATACATAATATGTCCACCAAGATGTTCAAGAAGCCCATCGCTCCTCGTCCCCTTATCCTTTTTAATCGAAAACAGATAAGAAGATGCCACCTTTACAAAAACCTTTACAACTCCATTATTGCCCATATAATTGATAAAATATCCTAGAAATCAGAAAACCACCCTATTTCTTTACAGCAATATCCCCCTGCTAACGGTACAGGCCATTCCGAGCGATATAAGCCTGCACTGCAGGCTCCAGGCCGCCTACCTGTTCTCCACCAGCAAGAACAGCCTCCCGAATCTGTGAAGAAGACCATCGGGGAAGTCTCGTCTTGAGAAATTGTATATCGTTGAATTTCATTTCAGGATGAATCCAGCGACAATCCTCAATTTCATAACCAAGCCGGGTTCGTAACAAATTGTGTTTTATAATGGCTCTCTCTCCTTCACGCTGCCCAACCAGCAACGAAACCCTAGAAAGAAGCTCCTGATAAGATTTCCAGGTACAAATTGCCGCAAAGGCATCAGAACCAATAATGAAAAAAAACTGTTTTGTACCGCCGCCTTCATACTCGAGAGCTTTTATCGTATCAATAGTAAACGAGGGTTTTGGCAAAGTTTCTTCTATCGAACAGATCTCAACAGTATCATATCCTCGCAGCGCGCAGCGCAACATCGCAACACGATCAGCAAAGGAGACAAGAGTTGCCTGAGATTTATGGGGAGGAACAGCCGCCGGAATAACCAAAATCTTATCAAGCGAAGCCTCACGCTGTGCCGCCAGCAAAAGCTGAAGATGCCCCAGGTGGACGGGATCAAAAGTACCTCCATACAAACCAACCCGCTGCATCACCGTCTGATCATTATTTGCGCAGCTCATAAGTCACCACTTAGCAACGCATCCTTGACATACTCACGAACTCGAATCATCGCATTTTTTAAGCGCAGCGTGCTGGTCAAGTATTTCAAAAATACCTTCCTTTAATGCCGAAATTCCGGTATTTGCGAGACAAGACACAGCAAACACTTTGGAACCAAAGGCCTCAAACTCAGCAATCATCTCGGCAACCATTTCAGGATCGACCATATCCGTCTTGTTCAGCACAATACACTGCGTACGATCGGCAAGTTCTTTTTTATAACAAAGCAAGACCTTATTGATAGTATGATAATTTTCTAAATAGAGATCATTTGAACAATCAACGACATGAAGCAATAAGGAGGTTCGTTCCACATGACGCAAAAAAGTATGCCCCAGGCCGCAGCCCTCATGTGCATTCTCAATAAGCCCTGGAATATCTGCGATAATGCATGGTTTATAAATGGAATGCTGTAAAACTCCCAATTGTGGCTCAAGGGTCGTAAAAGGATAATCGGCAATCTTCGGATTCGCCGCAGAAAGCCGTGATAAAAGTGTTGATTTTCCAGCATTAGGCATTCCCAACAGGCCAACATCTGCCAGTAATTTCAGCTCAATACGAAGCCAAAACTCTTCACCTGGCGTTCCTTGAGTCGCAATCCGTGGTGCCCGATTCGCGCCACTGGCAAAATGAGGATTCCCCATGCCACCAGCCCCCCCCTGCGCGACAACACAACGATCTCCGACAGCAGAAAGATCAGCAAGCAATTCCCCATGTTCATCAGTGATAATCGACCCCGCAGGAACTTTAATAATACAATCCTTTCCCGAGGCACCATGCATATCCTTTCCTTTGCCGTGCGTACCTTTTTCAGCCTTATAATGAATATGATATCTGAAATCGATCAGAGAATGCAGCTCTCGTACTGCCTCAACGATAACATCACCACCACGACCTCCATCACCACCGTCAGGCCCTCCTTTAGGTACATATTTTTCCCGCCGAAAGCTGACACAGCCATTCCCTCCGTCACCAGCTTTAACGTGAAATTTTGCTTCATCTACAAATCCCATCCCCACCTCCACACAAGCACTCTAAATCACTAAATATACTTAAAAACGAGAAAAAAAAAAAAAAAAATTGACATAAAAGCTATTAGAATTAGATTACATGGAACTTTTAATAGTTTGTCAACCAGCAAACTATTAAGTAAACAAAAGATAAAGAGTAACAAAAAATGAGTAAATTGATTCTAATAGTTGAAGACAGTGCAACGCACCGTCACATAGCAGAAACCCTCTGCATCAACAATGGTTTCGAGGTTATGGTCACCGATGACGGAGAAAAAGCACTCCAAATTGCAATAAATAAACATCCTGATCTCATTCTGTTAGACGTCATTCTCCCCAGCAAAAACGGTTTCCAGATTTGTCGGCAGATTAAACAAAATCCTGCGACGCAAGATATCAAGATCATTATGGTCACCTCTAAATCACAAGCCAGTGATAAATTCTGGGGAATGCGGCAAGGGGCCGATGATTATATCGCCAAGCCCTATGAAGAAGAGACCCTTTTAAACTCAATCAAAACCTTGATCTAGAAGATATCCATCCTCTCTTCCCCGCAAAGCTCTTTTTCAGGAAGTCTTTCCGGGGAATCTACTACCAGAGCACTCATCAAGTTGTAAAACCAGCACAATAAGAACCAGAAAGAATTACTTTCCTGATTCCAATACCTTTTTACATCTTTGCATAAAAATCTAAAACCCGCTGTCGGGTCATAATACTTTTCCAGTCTGGGCCAAGGCAGTTTTCCCAAAGCGGCACTAAATTCAACGCCGTTGTTGCCATTAAATCAACATCTTCAGCAGACATTCCTGCAGTAATATTTTTCGGCAGAGAAATCTGGTGTCGCTCCATCATTTTTCGAAACTCTGCAACCCCTTCGGGATAAATTTCATCCAAAACATCAAAAGCCACACAGCACCCAATACCATGATGCATTCCAAGGACATAGGAAAGCCCATAAGAAAGTGCATGACAGGCTCCCACCTGAGAATAAGCAATAGACATGCCACCAAAATACGAGGCCATCATTAACTTGTCCGCATGATCCTCATGATCCTCAAGAAATACTTCCCGGCAAAGAGCAAGAGACTTCTCTCCATAAGCCCGACTAAAGGCATTCAAAAAAGTACCGCACAACGATTCTACATCATGAATATAGCAATCCATGCCGGTATAGAACCACTGCTCTTTCGGAACCCCGGTAAGCAATTCTGGATCCAGCATAATCTGATCAAACAAGGTGTAATCAGAGTTAATGCCTAATTTTTTATCTGGCCCGGTGAGAATCGCCGTTCGGGAGATTTCAGCTCCTGTTCCAGCCAATGTCGGCACCGCAACATGATATACGGCGGGATTTTGAATAAGATCCCACCCTTGGTAATCGGCTGAAGATCCGCTGTTATTGAGCATTAAAGAAACAGCTTTTGCAATATCCATAGTGCTGCCACCGCCAATGCCAATAACTCCATCTGGATTACTGGCCCTTTGTTCTCGAATCTGAACAACAAGGTTATCAATAAGAGATGTTTTTGGTTCTTCAGCAACACTGACCCACAATAGTATATCTCCTGAATGCAACGGCAGACGAGACTCCAACGGCATTCCCTGAAAAACTTCATCAACAACAAAGACCATGCACGAATCAGTATCACTTCTTCGTTCCTGCAAAACAGCATCCAATTGATTGAACGAACCGCGACCAAAGATAATGCGAGGCACAATGGCAAAATTCTTAAACATAATCATCCACGTAAAAAATACTTTGAACGCTTTAAATAATGAGATTTTTCAATCACAACCACAAAGCATAGAAAAATTCTTACTACAGGCATACAACGACTATCCCGAAAATAAAAATTTGAATATAACACAAAAATTGGGAAGAAAAACAATTATTCACGGTACCCTTTAAAAAATTATCACAGCATATCACAGAGTTCACCGGAAAGTGTAACAAGTCCGATAAAACAAGCTGTTAGCATTAGTTCTTCAGTAATTTTATACAGGAGAAAGAGCTCTTAAAACAGCCTGCAGCTCTTTAGGCTGGAAATTTCATGGATATTATGTCAAAATCTTAAAAACTTTTTATATTCCAATATGCTATACGGAGAAAATTACCCTATATCATCAAGACGAATCTAGCACACGAAACTTTCCCTGTCCACAGTGAGCTTCTTCTTGACAATCTTTAGAAAAAAGCTAGTTTTCTCTCATATCCCTCCTGGTAATACAGCGGGTACTTTTTTGACAAGTGTACGACGTGTAAACATCCTCAAATATTTTCCAGAATCAAGAAAAGAATATGACCACAGAAAAGAAAACTTACGACGAGCAAACGCTCTCCCCCGAAGAATCTGACAAACTTGACGATGATCTGTTAGCTATGGATATTCTCTACAGGACAAGATGTGTCGCCCCCACACCGGGCAACAATGTTACAGTAACAGAGGTCAAGGAACAAGAAGAGTAACACCTCTTGAAGACGGTTCATCCTCTCTGCGCCGTTGACTTAAGGAAAAAACATACCCTGTGTGCCATTTTATGTCTTGCGGAAGGAGGAAATGGTTTTTCAAGGGCATATATATTTTCCCTTTTTCCCAAGCATGTGGTTACAAACAGATTCAACCACCAATCGTCGCCATAGAGTCCTCGGTACAACGCTCTGTCCGGGCTGCTTCAGCAGCATACCCATCTACCAGCTTTGCGGTGATTGCAGCATATATCTGGCGAGATATCTCACCATCAGTTGCACCAGTTCTCAACAGATACCGTAAATCAAGCACACCATCATCATAAAGACAGTTTTTTAACATCCCAAAAGAAGTTACCCGAACCTTATTACAGGTATTACAAAAGCGTCGCGACTCGCCCTGGATAATCCCCAGAGTTCCCTGATATCCAGGAACAGAAAAACAACGCGCCGTCTCAATCTCAGAAGATACTTTTTCCTCTAAACCAGGAAATAATCGGCCAAGCCGCTGCTCGAGAGACTCAGCATTATGGCGGCTCAAATAGCTGGTTCCGGTAAAAGGCATCAACTCAATAAACCTCAGCGTTATCGGATAATCACGGGCAAGCGTGGCCATCTGTACAAGTTCATCGTCACAGGTTTCATCAAGAACCACAGAATTTACCTTCAACGGAATCTCAAGACGGAGTGCCTTATGAAAGACAGCCAGCACACGATCAAAACAATCACGACGGGTAAGCCGCAAAAAACGCCGGGGATCAAGGGTATCAAGACTTAAATTTATCCCACCGATACCAAGTTCGCTCAATCGTTCAAGATAAGGAAAAAGCAGCACTCCATTACTGGTCAAACGTAAATCAAGTCCGCTATTATTTGCAGCCAGACGCTCCATAAAATCAAGGCATCCCTTACGTGCAAAAGGCTCTCCACCAGTAATACGAATCTTTCGCACCCCGAGATTTACAAAAAGAGCGGCAAGACGTTCCAGCTCTTCATAACTGAGGATCTCTGCATGGGGCAACACCTTGACCCCTTCTTCCGGCATACAGTAACGACAGCGAAGATTACAACGATCGGTAATGGCCAATCGCAGATAGGTAACACTGCGGCCATGACTATCAACAAGCGATGCCACAGGGCTCAATTTGTCTGCATCGTCCATAAAGACTCCTTTTCAATATCGGAAGGCCGTGCCGTTTCCAGCCCAACCCTGTCGGCCAAAAAACCATGGCGGTAAAACCACGTTAGGCGTTTTGGCTCGGAGTTCCAGGGGACTAGTTTTCTACAAAGCAACTTTATTCCTTGTACATGAAACAACACGACAATGCAACAGCCCCACAGCAAAACAGACTGTACAACGGACTTTTCTCTTAAAATCCACGGAAACTTCATAAAATGAAGAATAATTTGTAAATTTCAATGACCACTATAACCGCACATAATAATTCCATTGGGAAAAGCACAGCGAAATATTCAAAAAGACATAAAAAAAGCCCAACCCATATTAAATATACGGGTCGGGCTTATAAGCCTGCAGAATGAAGAGAATCCCCCTCATTCCAACTTACTCTCTTATTTCTCTCAAACAGCAGGATATACAGAAACTCTCTTTTTGTTCTTGCCAAAGTTTTCGTATGTGACCACACCGTCAACCTTGGAAAAAAGGGTATAGTCACGGCCACAGCCCACATTCGTTCCTGGATGAATCTTCGTGCCAAGCTGGCGAACCAGAATATTTCCAGCTTTTACTTCCTGACCGCCAAAACGCTTTACGCCACGCCGCTGTCCAACGCTATCACGACCGTTTCTTGAACTCCCACCTGCCTTCTTATGTGCCATCTTTTATTCCTCCTCTGCTTGCATTCCAGGCAACAAAGTTATATCTGAACTTCTTCTATCTGTAAGGCAGTATAGTCTTGCCGATGCCCACGCTTGAGGCGATAGCCTTTGCGCCGCTTCTTTTTGAAGACCACAACCTTCTTGGCCTTTCCCTGCTCTGCAATCTTGGCAACGACCTTGGCACCTTCAACGATAGGTTTACCAACTTTTACATCTTCACCATCAACGACCATAAGAACCTGATCCAGATCGACACTGTCTCCGACAGCACCATCCAATTTTTCGACACGCAACCGGTCTCCGCTCGTTACCTGATATTGTTTCCCGCCAGTGCGGATAATTGCATACATTATAAAACCTCTCGTATTTCTTCTTTCACTGTTGGCAGCACATTAACCCCGCAAGCGGGATAAGCACCTTAGTGGTTCAAATTATTCAGCCATTACCAAAACACGCTCATTTTCTTGTTTCTTATGACAGGTTTTGGCCAGTAAGGCACTAAAATGGAGGCGGAAATAATACCTGCCTGTACAGAATCTGTCAATAATTTTATAAACCCTTCAAAAAACATTTTCACTTGTGAATTGCCATTACCAAAACATGTTCATTTTCTGTTTCTTATAACAAATTCTGGCCACGAAGGCATTAAAGCTCCAATCAACTGACAAACTCAAGACGAGCTCGTTCTTTTTCTTCCCTGATCGAACAAGCCCTTATAAAAGCATTTTTTTTCCCATGCTTACGAATAGAGACAGAGGTTTTCCCCTGTTTTCCCAGGTGAGTCACCCAACTTACCTCATATCGGTTCAGCTTTTCATTAAGACGTACCCCGACAACTCCAGTACTGGAGTTACTCACGGTTACCACATGCCTGTTCGTGCGAATTTTGCCAAGACTTTTTTCTGTTTTGTCCCGCCACGAAATAGCGGAAAGCAAACTGGAATATCGACCACCGCATTTCTTATCTGAAAAAAACTTTGCATGAGTCTTACCAAGATATCGTACCCGAACATACCAACCATGCGTCCGCTTTGACTCTTGATCAATTCGTGCAATATCCTTATGCTTTTCTAACAATATTTTTTGTTTTTTCGCATTTTCCATAATTTTTATATCCTCATCAGCACTCGCAGGCTACCGGCTCTTACAATACGATTGTGGATGACAAACACCCTCCTGCCTTGTACCTTGTCAACATATTCCTTATAGTAACTTTATGCCCACAGTACAGAACCTGCTTGAAAAAAAGTAAGTCCTCCTGGAAGCATCGTCAAATAAAAACAAACTCATGCAGATTTTATCTTCAAACGCAACACAATCCTCACTACCTTCATGATTTTTTTATACTTTTGGGCTTATAAACTATGAAACAATCACCCTCAGATATCAGCAGCCTCGAAAAAACCGTAAAAGCACTACGAGCCCCTTCAGGATGTCCATGGGATCGAAAACAAACGACCACCTCAATGGTCAAATACCTCAAGGCTGAATTTCAAGAAGTACTCGAAGCCATCGCAGCAAACGATACCGAAAATCTCTGTGAAGAGCTCGGTGACTTACTGTATATCATAGTTATGATCTCAGAGATCAACGATCAACAGCAACTCTTCACCTTCCAGGACGTTATTAATGGCATTAACGAAAAGCTGATCCGTCGCCACCCTCATGTCTTTGGAGATGCCATCGTCGAAAACGAAGAAGAACTTCGCAAACAATGGAACCGAATCAAAGCCGAAGAAAAAGCAGGAAAAATACAACAGAAATTATAAACAAGCTCTCTTTGTTGCTATCACTACATTTTAAGGCCTCTCGTACGACAAGACATCTTTACATGTCAGTACCAAGATTGTTGCACCATAAGAAAGCAAACATCATGCCCAAAATGCTTTTTTGAACAAAAAGATATTCCAAAAAACAGTCTGAAAATATATTTATCAACAAAAACAAAATGTTACTTTTCTGATGATACGGCAAAAAAAATACTCCAGAGCAGCATTCCGGCTGATAAAATCTGCAAAAACAGAAAAACTGTCTCTTTTTTCAGACTGACCCGTTACGAAAGAATTACAGACTCTTTTGTGATCGTTTGGAAAATACTATAACTTCACTGGCGCTGGAAGAGCTTCGGCAAGCAGATCAAGGAGATGCACCGCTTTTACCGAAAGCTCTGCATGGTTAATACTATCCTGCAACTGCATGATACAGCCAGGACAACCAGTGGCAATCAGCTCAGCACCGCTTTCCTTGAGTCCAGACATCTTTCTCGCCCCAATCTTCTTTGACGTCTCATAATGATATACCGAAAAGGTCCCTCCAAGTCCACAACAGGCGGCAGCATTTTCCATCTCCACAAACTCCACCTGAGGCAATGCCCGAAGCAGTTCACGGGGTTCGGCGGTTATGCCCTGGACCTTGAGATGGCAAGGATCATGGTAGGTTACTTTCACAGGATGTGCTGTTTTTTTCTGGGATGCAAGCTCGGCAACCAGCCCTTGTTCTTGAACAAATACTGAAAAATCAATAACCAGATCGGTAAACGAGGCAGGCACCCCCTCCATAGAACGGTACTGTTCACCAATAGCACCATTACACGAGGCACAGGCAGTAACGATTCGAGACACACCAGCTTTAGCAAACACAGCCACATTCCTGTCCGCCAGGGTCTCTACCAGTTTTCCGTTTCCAGAAGACAGTGCAGGAATACCACAACATTGCTGTTTTCTGGGAACGACCACCGAAAACCCCATACCGTTTAAGACACGCACCATCTTTTCGCCAATCTCGGGATAGAGATAGCTGATCGCACATCCGGCAAAAAAGCCGACTGTATCCATACCAGGAACACCTTCCACAAACTCAGGAACCCGATCAAACAGATTACGAAATTGTGGCGATGGCACGGTTCGCCCTTGCATTCCGGTACCCTGGGGAAAGCGTAGGGTAAGTCCACTGGTTTGCGGAATTTTTTTCAAGAACAATGGTGAAAACAGAGAACCGCTTTTAGAAAGCCCTTTCATAAGAGTTCGTGAGCCAGTAACCGCAGCGACCCCTTTACCCACACGAGAAAGCCCTTGCTGCCCGGTAATTTCACGGCGCAATGCCCCGACAATTTCATGTGTGGGTACCTTGTTAGGACATTTGGTAACACAGGAACCGCACATCAGACACATCGAAATATCGTCCAAAAGCCCGGGATCAAGTTCCGTTTCCTTATCAAGAAAAGAGGCTGCAAGAGAGATCTTGGCCCGTGCCACCGCGCCTTCTTTTTTGGTGGCAATATATGCAGGACAATACGCCTGGCAGGCACCGCATTTGACACAGGATTGCATCACATCGGAAAAATCTTGCAACGATTTGTTTCTGCTCATGGTACTCCCTCACCCCGCGAGCGGGATACATGCCTTGGTGGTTCCAATTACTCCGCTCTTACCAGGACGCGTTCATTTCTTGTCTTTTATCACAGGTTTTGGCCAGCAAGGCTTTCATTTCCCAAAGCAACCGCTTCTCGAAGAGAATCACTGAAGATTTTTCCCGGATTCAGGATATTATGAGGATCCCAGGCTGCTTTGATTTTTTGCATATAAGAAAGCGTTGCTTCATCATACCCCATTCCCAAATATGGCATTTTCGAGGTGCCTATACCATGTTCTCCTGAAATAGCTCCACCCAGATCAACGGCAGACTGAAAGATTTTTTTCATCAACTCTTCCATCTTCTCGGCCATTCCCTCTTCCCGGAGATCAACCATCGCATTGACATGGATATTGCCATCTCCGGCATGACCAAAATTAACAATGGGCACCTGATATTCCTCAGCATATTTTTCTAATATTCGTATCATATCAGGCACCTTAGAACGTGGCACCACAATATCTTCATTAAACTTATCAGGGTTTACCTTACGAAGACTCGGGCTGACAATACGTCGTACCGACCAAATCTTTTCCGATTCCTCTTCGGTTGCCGCGACCTTGGTCTGCACCACCCCATTTTGTTGTATCACCTCAAGAATCCTGGCCACCTGACTATCAAGAACTGCCTGTTCTCCATCGACCTCAACAATGAGCATCGCCTGACATTCAGCGGCAATGGGCAGCGAGGCAACATCGCGGATACAATCAATAGTGGCCGCATCCATAAATTCCAAGGTTGTCGGAATGATCTTCGCCCCAATAATATCAGAAACCGAACGGGCCGCCCCGTCTATGGTGGCAAACTGTACCAGCATGGTCTTTTTGGCCTCTGGTTTCGGCAAGAGCTTCACAATGATTTTGGTAACAATACCTAAGGTACCCTCAGAACCAACAAAGAGCCGGGTTAAATCATAACCCACGACATTTTTCAAGGTTCGACCACCAGTATGGATGACCTCTCCCGAAGGCATCACCACCTCAAGACCCATGATATAGTCCCGGGTCACCCCATATTTGACACAACGCGGCCCACCGGCGCATTCGGCGACATTACCACCCAAAGTACTAAAAGCCTTGGACGCAGGATCCGGAGGATAAAAAAGGCCTCGTTTTTCCACCTGACGTTGCAACTCAGCGGTCACGACACCCGGTTCTACAACGGCAATGAGATTATCGCTGTCTATCTCCAGGACTCGATCCATTCGGGTTAACACCAAAACAATACCACCCTGCACAGGCAACGTTCCGCCACTGAAGCCAGAACCAGCACCCCGGGGCAATACCGGGATATGATTTGTATTGGCAAGCCGCATAATGCGGCTCACCTCATCGGTGGTCTCGGCATAGACCACCACATCCGGGAGATATTTTTCCTGGGTAGCATCATAGGAGTGAGTAATCCTGTCACTGGTCGCTGTCAGGACATTTTCCTCTCCGACAATATCTCGTAACCATTTGAGTATTCGGTCTTCTATCATAGGAACAACCACAGCAATTTACTTTTTAATAGCAACAAGGCGAAAACATTTCTGATTTCATTGCAAAACATCACAACAATTTCAAAATTTTCCTGTACTACGAAAATCATGAGCCAGATAACTCCCAAAAACAAATGTTTTGGCAAAGAAATCGAGCTCTTCAAGGGCCAATTGCAGAGAAGGGTCTTCAATATGACCTTCAACATCGGCATAAAACCGGGCCACATGAAAATGCTCGTCAACGTAACTCTCAAGCTTTGCCATCTGTACCCCATTGGTGGCAAAACCACCCAAAGCCTTGTA
>PDWI01003729.1_pt1 | contig 21184 bp, 18 predicted proteins | sample 1430891 | NCBI WGS metagenome assembly PDWI01 (sample SAMN01162508, study PRJNA174530) | Oral metagenome, whole genome shotgun sequencing project. | biome: Marine environment; feature: Marine mammal; material: Swab sample of the gingival sulcus; isolation source: swab sample of gingival sulcus... | reverse complement strand
GCCCGCATCAACATCAATTGCAACGATATTATAAGTATATACTTGATCTTCCGTTGCTTCTGTTACGGGATCAGTCGTAAATACGGGAGCATCGTTGACATTTATAACATTTATGGTAAAGGAGTGATATACAGGAGAATTTTCGCTGTACGCATCATACAAAGCTATAGTTACGTCATTAGCTCCTGTATGTTCGTTAAGAGGAGTTCCGCTGAGAGTAGCCGTACCGTCTCCGTTGTCGGTAAAAGTCAGCCAAGCAGGCAATAACTCAGAGACTAAGCTAACGTGATTACCGTCATCATCGGAGGTTGTTACAGTATAAGAGTATGCAACATCTTCTGTCGCATCTGTTACATCCATTGAAGTTACTTCCGGCAAGCTGTTGTCAAGTTGGAAATAAGCTTTTCTTACGACATGCAATCGTTCGGTCAAGTCATCGATATAAAACGTAAGTGTATCAATGCCTGTTGCTCCTTGATTTGCCGTATAAGTAAAATCTTTTAAAAATTCATTAATTACATCAAGACTTCCGCCTATAGTTAAGTTGTCAGAGCCGTTATTGTTAAGGAATCTGCTGTTTTCGGTAAAGACAGTTATTCCCTTTTTCACGCTGATTTTCATAATAATCATTCCATTAACGCTGTCTCTGTCGCGAACATAAATACTGTCAGCCTCCGTAAAGTGGTATTCAAACGGATCAGTTATAGGAAGATAAAGCCTTACCGGATCAATAACTTCAACATTATTAATCATTAAATGAGGGGCATCGTGTTCCGGGATGATTATTAATTCAGCCCAATCATCATTTTCGCTGAAAGGAGTAAGCAAACCGTTCTCGGATGCGTCGGCAAAATCTCCGACCGAATATTCACTTTTATCCCAAGCTCTGAAACGAATTCCCGAGACACCGTTAAAGTGATTATCCGGGACAAATCTGAGAATATTAGTAACGTTGCCAGAGATATCTCCGTCCAAGAGAAGAGCATTCGTTTCAATATTGTCGTAAACTCCGGAAGCTGCAGGAATATCGTTAAATGTATTTCCGTTATCAAGACTGTATTGCCAGGTACCGTGAGCATTGTCAACTTCAGTTACGGCAATAGCTTTATGAGCAACGGGATCATTTATGTCGGAAATAGAGTTATCCGTAATTAAATCAGCGACAGGTGTTCCGGGATTATCGACTTCATCTTCTATAATCGAAGTAAAAACATGATCTATAGCGTCATTCAAAACAGGAGCATGATTTCTTGTCTCTACGGTCAAGACTATGCTTCGGTTAACATCTTCTCCTCCGCCGAGGCCTGTCTTGCCCTGATCATTCAATCTTATAGACAGAGTATCTTCTCCCCAAAAATAATAACCGGGCGTATAAGTCGCGCCGTTTAATAAAGAATTCACCTCAGTTAAAGAAGTAACGATTGTTGCGTTTCCTGTTCCGTTACCGGATATAAATCTTTCATTGCGAGTATTAAATTGAATAATTCCCTTAGATGTCGTAATTTCCAGGATAAGCCCTTCGGAACCCAAATCAGGGTCGTTTACGGTAAGATTAAGCAATCCCAAAGCGAATTCCTGACCGCCGAGAAGAAGATCGGGATAAACGTACGAATCGGTAATTTCATTTCCGTCTTGATATATTGCCGGGTCATCGTTAACCTGCAAAACAATAATTTCGCCAACAGCTTCTTCATTGCTTAAAGATTCGTTATTTTCATCCAAAGCATCGATACGGTCTCCGGGCAATCCGGAAGTTTCATTCCATGCTTTAAATCCGAATGTTGCAGATCCGTCTCCGCCGATATTATCAGGATATCCGGAATCAGGCACAAAACGAATAAGATTCGTGTTTTCTCCGTTTGCCGTACCGCTCAGTAAAACAGCTTGATCGGAAATATCAATCAATCCGGCTGTTTCATTCGCAAAATTGAGCCATGACGTTCCGTTATCCAAAGAGTATTGCCAAATGCCGTTAAGATTATCAACCATAATGACGCAAATCGAATTGGAACTTCCCGAGGAATCGGTTACCGCACCTTCAAAAATCAAAGAATCAATTGTTGTTGCCGGACTGCCGTCCGAGTCTTCTTGAGTATCTTGCAAAGCAAAATAGAAGTTGTTTAAAACAGGCTTTGCATGCATAAATCCTGTCGGCAGAAATATTGCAAAGATAAACAAAATGAATAGAAAAATTTTCTTTTGCATAATTTTCTCCTTTACTTATAGCATTAATTATTTATAAAATAACAAAATTATTTTTTTACAAATACTCTGTCAATTAAAATTACACATAAAGCGATATTCAAAAGTTGCATAGTTTCTTTAATTTATACAGAATAAACATTTGATTACTAAAAATAATTTATAAAAATAAATTTTTTCAATATATTCCAATCAGTTAAAATCATTTATTCTTGAACTTCGTTTAACAATGTTAAAGATACAATCCTTTAAATATTTTTTATGTGTTTATTTATTATCTTTTTATTTTGCATGAAAAAATATCTTTTATTTTAAACCAATAATCAAAAAAATAAAATTTGAGAGAATCTGAAAAATAATTAATCATTTAAAGCTTAAGAGAACTCTTGCGGAACTGTCTTTAAACCGTAAAGGAAACTTCAATTTTGCCTTTCCTGTCTCTTGACATCATAACCCGATCTAGAAAATTTGCCTTATGATAAATAAAAAAATATACGCAGTGATATTAATTATAAATTTTTTAATCTCCGTAAATGGAGAGAATAATGCAATTAAAGCAGGCAGGGAAGCAAATAAGCGAGAAGCGTTAATTGATTCGTTGTCTCATTTTAAAATTGATTCTCTCGTTATTTCAAGAGATTCCGTAAGTTATGCCGCAGACAGTATGCATTACGACTCTTCGCAAGAAGAAATTCTTTTTTGGGGCAACGCAACCGTCAACTACTCATCTTCGTCTTTGTTTTCCGATTCTTTAAGAGTTAAAACGAAAGATAAGAAAATCAAAAGTTCCGGTCCGGCAAGATTGGAAGATGCAGGAATTGTTGTTTTAGGCGAAAATATTTATTTTGATGTTGAAAGCAAAACAGGGAAAGTAAAAAACGGAGCGGCAAAATTTGAACAAGGTTATTGTTACGGAAAAGAAATACGCAAAGTCGGAGATAAAACGGCAGATTTGGATGACGGAATTTTTACGTCCTGCGATGCCGAAGAGCCTCATTATTGGATTTCATCAAATCAAATGCGTATTTTTAAAGGCGATAAAGTTGTTCTCAGACCAATAATTTTCAATGTAAATCATATACCGATCTTTATCTTGCCTTACGGAGCCTTTTCAATTCAAAGAGAGAGAAAGAACGGCTTTCTCATTCCGCGTCCCGGCTATACTTCGGGCGAAGGGAAAATTATCGAAAACATCGGATATTATTGGCACTGTAAAAATTATGCCGACAATACTCTTTGGTTTGATTTTTACGAAAAAACGGGATGGATTTTCGCTTCGGAAAATACTTACAAAAAACGCTATGAATTTAACGGAAGAAATCGTTATAAATACAGAAAGCAAATAAGAAAATCAGGCGGTATCGGTTACAATTGGGAAATTTACTCTCGTCATCATCACGAATTTTTTAATGACCGAAAACTGGATATGACTCTGCATTTCGTAAGCAACAAAAGCATTTATGAAAATAACGAAGATATAAATGAAGAATTGAGAGAATCCGTCTCATCTGATATTTACTTTAAAATGCCGTTATTCGGCAACACTTTGTCTTTTTCGTCAAACTACAAAGAAAGACTGAACAAAGACTCCAGAGATTTAACTCTGCCTAAGATATCATGGACAATGGGATTGCGTCCGATAACCGAATTTTTTACCGAAAAAGGAGAAGACAAAGAAAATTTTTCGGATGATTTTTCCGTAAGTCTCAGATTCGGAGCTTCTCACAAAGCCGACATAGATTCTCATAATCCGGACTTCGCCGACATTTTTTATAAATTGGAAAAAGATTCTCTCGGAACCGGTTACATAAATAATCACGTTTACGGATTAGGTCTGAGCGAGACTCTTACCTGGTCTCGTAAATTTGCGGGCTGGCTTAATCTTTCCAATTCAACGACAAGCAAACAGATTTATCTCTATCGAGACAGACAAGACAATTATAATGCAACGGCTTACGACTATTCCAACTCAAGCAAAGCAAGTTTCAATGTTTACGGAACCCGATATTTTGAGAAATGGAAGCTGAAAGCTTTAAGACACATTGTAACGCCTTCCGTTTCGTTCAAATATTCTCCCGATTTTTCTTATCATCAAAACAAATATTACAATGCCGGAGGATTTACGGTAAACTCAGGCAAAAAGTCTCGAAAAATCAGCATGTCTTTAGGTCAGAAATGGCAAATAAAATGGCAGAAAAAAGACGGCAAAATATTAAAAATGAACTCGTTGTTAAGCATGAATTCCTCTTCAAGTTATGATTTGGAAAATGAAAAATGGAGCAATCTGCGCCACAGAGTTACTTTAAAACCGAATAAGAACAGTTACAAAATGATGGAGTATCAGATAAAACTTTCGGGAGATTTGAATCAATTTTCCAAAACTATGCATGTTAAATCATGGGGATTTGACGTGTCTCTGGATATGTCCGGAATTACGTCGCATAAAACATATTTCCCTATAAAAAAAAATCAATTTACTTCCGGGAAATTTATTTTATCCGATTCATTGACGACAGAAATCGATCAGCAGGAAGATATAACCGATTTAAAAGATTACGACAAAAAAAATTCGGAGCAAAACTGGACATGGAACATTTCCTGTAATTTGAGCAGAACCAAGACCAATGATTCTCCGGATGCGAAAATGCGAACGGAATCATCCATGAGATCAAACCTGAATTTTAAGCTGACCAAAAATTGGTCATTGCAATATGCGGTATCTCTTGACATGCGCAAAGGAGATATTCAAAGCGAAACATATCGAATCACCCGGGACATGCACTGCTGGAAATTAAGATTTGACGTAACCAAGCGTCCCGGATACTGGAGCTATAAATTTGAGTTTGTAAATATAAAAATAAACGATCTGAAGTTTTCTCAGTCGGGAAGAAAACATTAAGACAAGGGAGATAATGTGACGGAACTTCTTTTCCAAAATATTTATTTCAATTTTGCGACATTGATTGTCGCATTTGTTATTCTGGTAAAAAGCGCCGATTTATTTGTGGACAGCGCCATAGGAATATCAAATGATTTTAAAATTCCGAGAATGTTTGTCGGAATAGTAATCGTATCTTTCGCCACTACAGCTCCGGAAATTGCGGTTTCCGTCATTTCTGCGCTAAACGGTAATTCCGAATTCGCCATGGGCAATGCGGTAGGCTCGGTAATTGTTGACGACGGAGTTGCTTTAGCTTTAGCGGCAATTTTTGCGCCTAGCGTTATTTTGATAGATAAATCCATTCTGAAAACAACCGGACTTTTTTTGATTATTGCCGATATTATCACTTACGCTTTGGCTTATAACGGAGTTGTCGGCAGAGCAGAAGGAGCAATACTCATTATCTTGCTCGGCATCTATTTTGCCGTAATTTTTTTAAGAGAGAAAAAAAGAAAAGCCCTGCATCTGAAATCAATGACAGACGAAGAACCGGAAGAATACGAAACCAAGGGATCGTTAAAAAGACATATCATAATTTTTATGATCGGTTTGACCGGCGTAATCATAAGCTCTCATTTTATCGTTAAATCAGCTGAAGTAATCGCTTTATTTTTCGGTATCCCCAAATTGATTGTCGGATTAACCGTAATTGCAATCGGAACGTCTTTACCCGAAATTTCTACGGCTGTAATATCGGCAAGGAAAGGAGAAGGAGAATTAGCCGCCGGCAATATTTTAGGAGCGGACATATTGAATGTTTTATGGATCATAGGAGCTTCGGCAACCGTTAATCCCATTGATGTATCAAAAGATAAAATTACGGTTTCAACATTTTTCTTTAATTTTACCGATATTCTTTCCGTTCATTTTTCTTTTATATGGATGTTAATAATTGTCGGGCTTACTCTTTTGTTTATGCGTATGAATTATTCTCTTTCAAAATGGAAAGGCATTATTTTACTGCTCGTTTATTCAGTATATTTTTATATGAATCTTTCTGTTTTTGTTAATTAGAAAATTATAATATGAAATTTTTAGGATTAAATTTCGTTTTATCCCCGAAAATTTTATTTTTTCACAATAAATACTTGCGTTGCAAACCGGTATTTCAAATATGGTGCTTATCATCCGTAAAAAATAATTTCTTATAATATAATTTTATGAGATTTATTTTTTTATCAATGATTATATCAGTTAAAATATTAATGAGTAATAAGAATAATGGAGAATTAATGAATTTAGTCAAAAAAATTGAAGAGAAGTCGGCAAAAGTTGCCGTTGTGGGATTGGGATATGTCGGATTGCCGATGGCGGTATCCGTTGCCAGAAAAGGTTTTTCCGTTTTGGGTATCGATGTCAGCGATCACGCCGTAAATTCAGTTAACGAAGGTAAAAATTATATCGGAGACGTTGACGACGCAGAGTTGGAAAAATATGTAAAAGAGGGTAAATTAAAAGCAACCAAGGATTATGGAAAAGTCAACGATATTGATGTTATCATGATTGCGGTTCCCACCCCTTTGGATAAATATCATCAACCCGATTCTTCTTTTGTAAAAGCCGCTGCCGATTCAATAGTTGCCAATATTTCAGAAGAAACTTTGATCGTTTTGGAAAGTACGACTTATCCCGGAACCACGGAAGAAATCATTGTCCCCGCTTTGCAGGAAAAAGGATTTATCGTCGGAGAAAACGTATATGTATCCTTCTCTCCCGAAAGAGTTGATCCCGGGAACAAAGTTTACAAAACAAGCAATACTCCCAAAGTTGTAGGCGGAGTTACTGCAAATTGCAACAACGTTTCGGAAGTTTTTTATAAATCGATTTTAGATGCCGAAGTTCATTTGGTCTCATCTCCTGCCGTTGCCGAAATGGAAAAAATATATGAAAATACTTTCCGTAATATCAATATTGCCTTAGCTAACGAAATGACAATTTTATGCGAAAAAATGGGGATAGATATTTGGGAAGTTATCGAAGCGGCTAAAACCAAACCTTACGGATTCATGGCATTTTATCCCGGTCCGGGAGTAGGCGGTCATTGTATCCCGATCGATCCGTTCTATTTGACTTGGAAAGCTCGCGAGTATAATTATCATACCAGATTAATAGAGCTTGCCGGAGAAATAAACATAGCAATGCCGGAATTTGTGGTAAATAAAGCCGGTAAAATCCTTAACCAAAAAGGAATCGCTTTATCAAAATCCAATATTCTTTTGCTCGGAGCAGCTTACAAAAAAGATATTGAAGATATGAGAGAGTCTCCGATTATGCAGGTCATTATCGAATTGGAAAAAGAAAAAGCCTCTTTCGATATAAACGATCCTCATGTGGAAGAGTTTCACAACGAAATAAACGACAAAGTTTACAAAACCGTAGGTCTGGAAAATATCGAAAAATATGATTTGGTTATTTTGATTACCGATCATTCAAGTTATGACATGCCGGATATAGTTAAACGTTCTCGGTTGATTCTTGATACTAGAATGGCAACCAAAGGCATTACCGCCGAGAATATTATAAAATTATAAATCAGGAGGTCCTGCGGTAATTCCGCAGGATTTTTTTATGGTTACAAATAAACCCGTATATGTTGATTGTCTTTTCGGAGAATTAACTCCCGCTTTTTTACCGCAAAAATGGAGAGTCGTCTATACAAAGTCCAAAAGAGAGAAAAAATTGGCTGAGTTTGCCAAATTAAACAACATCTCTTATTTTTTACCTTTGATAAATTCCGAAAAGCATTATAAATATCGAAAAATTGAATTTACGAAACCCATGTTTCCAGGATATTTATTCGTGAAATGTTCTCTCGAAGAACAAAAAGAATTAATCATAACCGGGCATTGCATGACTTTTTTGAACGTAAAAGACGAAAAGGAACTTTTGGACGATTTAAGACGAATTAATGATTTTATTTCCGAAAAGAAAAAATTTTTACCTCATAATTACGTAACCGAAGGGTATATAGTTGAAATAACGGACGGTCCTCTTAAAGGTACTCGCGGTTTGGTGGAAAATGCAGAAAAAAATGATAAAATTTTATTAAACGTCAATATATTGAAGCAATCGGTTGAGGTAACAATGGATTCATCGTTGCTGAAAATTATCGGTAAAAAATAATATATTTTGTTTATTTTTTATTGATCCATTTTATTAACCAAATTTCAAACAGGAGATTTTATGGAAGAAGTAAAGTCGGGAAAAGTTAAGATCCCGTTATCAAAAAATAATTTTTACACGGTAATTATTATTATTGCCGTTGCCGTTTTTATCTTTACCGGATTATATACGGTAGGACCGGAAGAAGTGGGCGTAATAAGACGCTTCGGCAAGTATTACGATACAACCGGACCAGGTCTGCATTTTAAAATACCTTTCGGGGTTGATAATCTTACCAAAGTAAAAACCAAGCGTATCCACAAAATGGAGTTCGGATTCAGAACCAGGGAAGCAGGCATAAAAACAAGATATTCATCTCGCGATTTCTCGGATGAATCTTTAATGCTTACCGGTGATTTGAATATTGCCGACGTTGAATGGGTTGTTCAATTCAGAATTAACGATGCTCCCAAATTTTTGTTTAACGTGAGAAATATCGAAGGAACAATTCGTAATTTATCGGAAGCTGCCATGCGTTTGGTGGTCGGAGATCACAGCGTGGACGAAGTAATAAGTTTAAGCCGACAGGACATCAATTATCAGGTTCGAGAAATTTTGCAGGAAAATCTGGATGTTTACAATGCGGGAATTGAAGTAGTAAAAGTTTTTTTGCAAAACGCTACGCCTCCCAAAAAGGTTCAGCCCGCTTTCAATGACGTAAACTCAGCCGAACAGGAACAGGAAAGAATTATAAATGATGCCTGGAAACAGTATAACAACGTTATTCCGGAAGCCCGAGGAAAAGCAAAGAGAACAATTGAAGAAGCAGCAGGTTATAAAATTGACAGAATAAACAGAGCTAAAGGGGACGCAAAAAGGTTTACGGAAATTTGGAATGAGTACAAAAAAGCCAAAACGGTAACCAGAAAACGTCTTTATATAGAAACAATGCAAAAGGTTTTAAAAGACATGGATGAAATTTATATTGTGGATGAAAAACAAAAAGGAATGTTGCCTTTATTAAACATCGGAAAAGGAGGAGCAAAATGAAAGCGTTAAAAATAATTCTCCTTATTCTTCCGGTGATTATCGCCGTAAACGGATTTTATATTTTACCGGAAACTCAACAGGCAATTATAACTCAATTCGGTAATCCTGTCGGAAATGCGGTCAAAGATGCCGGTTTGCATTTTGTAATACCGTTTATTCAGAAAGTACATTATTTCGAGAAAAGAATTTTGGAATGGGACGGAGCGCCTAAACAAGTCCCCACTTTGGACAAAAAATTTATTTGGGTAGATACTTTTGCTCGTTGGAAAATCAATAATCCTCTTGTATTCTTTCAATCGGTTAAAAACGAAAACGGAGCTCACAGTCGCCTTGACGACAATATAAGCGGCGTAACGAAAGATATTATTACCCAATATAATCTTATTGAGGTCGTGAGAAACACAAATCGCAAAATGACCATAAGAACAGAGTATGCAGCCGATGAAGGACGTTCCGAGACGCAATATCAAACAGAAAAAGGACGTTCTGCCATATCGGAACAAATAGTGGAATCAGCCAAAGGTCAGCTTGCCAAATTCGGCATAGAATTAATTGATGTGCAAATTAAACGCGTTAATTACATTGATAAAGTAAGAAATGACGTTTACGACAGAATGATTTCGGAACGAGAAAAAATCGCTGCCGGATACAGATCGGCAGGGCAGGGAAAAGGAGCCGAAATTCTCGGTAAACTGCAAAAAGAATTGGATACCATTCAATCGGAAGCTTATCGTCAAGCTCAGGAAATAAAAGGTAATGCCGATGCTCAGGCAACCGCAATTTATGCCAAAGCTTACAACAAAGACCCGGAATTTTTTGAATTTCTGCGTACTTTGCAGGCTTATCCTGAAACCGTTAAGAAAAAAGATACCATGATTATGACCACGGACAGCGATTTCTATAAATATCTGAAAAAATCACAATAATAATTCACAAAAAAAAAGCGACGGTAAAACGTCGCTTTTTTATTTTCCGGTCAAATCATCGGAAATAACAATTTTTCTTAGACAACTATTCAAAACGACCGACCTCAAAAAAATTGGAGATTACGTCTATTCCAGATTTTTTGGCAGCTTCCAAAGTACCGTTAAAAAGCATCTTTCCTTTATCCAAAAAAATTATTTTATCGGCAATCCTGTGAATACTTGCCAGTTCGTGAGTTACGATAACTATAGTCATATTTAATTGATTTTTCAATTTAAGAATCAATTGATCCAATTGTTCGCTTGTTACCGGATCAAGTCCCGCCGAAGGCTCGTCGCAAACCAAAATTTTGGGATCAAGAGCAATGGCTCTTGCCAAAGCGGCGCGTTTTTTCATCCCTCCGGATAATTCGGACGGACTCAAATAAACGGCATGAGAAAGATTTACCAATTCAAGTTTACGCAAAATAATTCTTTTGCGCAATTCAAAAGGAAGTTTGGTATGTTGTTCCAGAGGAATGGAAACGTTATTAAAAATATCAATGGAATTTAACAAAGCTCCGTTTTGAAAAAGCATTCCTATTTCTTTCAAAACTTCCTCAAAATCGGAATCTTCCATATCGGTAACGTCTTTGTCGAAAATTTTAACGGAACCGGAATAAGGACGGTTAAGTCTCAAAATATTTTTGAGAAGAGTAGATTTTCCGCAACCGCTTCCTCCCAAAATTATAGTGATTTCATTTTCAAAAAAATCAGCAGAAACTCCGTCCAATACGGTTTTTTCTCCGTATTTAGCCACTAAATCCTTAACTTCTATAATTTTTTTCATTATTTTACCATATAAATTAAACTGAAGAGGGCATCAAATATAATTACAAAGAAAATGGCGGCAACAACGGATTTTGTGGTTGCTTTACCGACGCCTTCCGCGCCTCCTTCAACCTGAAAACCGTAGAAAGTTCCTATAATAACAATTAACCAGCCGAAGAAAACGCTTTTCGTCATTGTTACGACAAAATCGCTGATTTTAAGAACTTTGAGACATTCGGCAAAGTATGACTGATAACTCAGTCCCAGATAACTCATTGCCACAATCAAACCGCCTGTAACGCCGATAACTATACTGCTCATGACGAGCAAAGGCATACAAAAAGTAAGAGCCGTAAACTTGGGAACAACAACAAATCTGATCGGATTAATTGCCATCATTTTCAAAGCATCAAGTTCTTCCGTTACTTTCATCGTGGCAATTTCGGAAGCAATTGAAGAACCGCTTCTGCCGGCAAGAATAATTGCGGTCATCATAGGTCCCATTTCTCTTACCATGGAAATCGCAATCAAATCGGCAATAAATATGTTTGCTCCGAATTGTCGTAACTGAGCAGCTGACTGCAAAGCCATAATTAAACCCAAAATAAACGATAAAAGGGAGATAATGGGCAAAGCGTCAACTCCGATTAAAACGCTTTGTTGTATCAAGGAACCTTTGCGCTGCCCTTTACTGTCTTTAAAAGATATAATCGTCCAATAAAAAATTTCGGAAATAAGGATCAGAGCATCAAAAGAAGCTCTTGCGGAATCAATGAACCCGGCGCCGAGAGATTCAAAAAATCCTTCCTTTTCCGGCATTTTTCCCTCAGCGGAATCAATAGAAGAAAAAGTATCCAGAGCCTGCTTAATATCTTTGGAAATACCGATTAATTCGAAAGACCGATTACTCTTTTTTCCGATAATAATCAAATTATCCAAAAAGGCGACGCCGGCGCTGTCTATTTTTTTTACATTAGACAAATCCAGAGTTTCGATTCCGTCTAAAGCATTTTTTGCTTTATATTTTTCATTCAGTTTCGGAACCGTATTTTTGGTCAGTTCCGCATCAAATATCAAAGATGAAGTTTTCATAATTAATACAGGAAATAAGAAAGTCTCAGGAAAACGGAATGATTTTGCACAATATAATCATTGGAATTTTCCGTATTTGATTCATCGCTGTAAGAAAGATCAAGCTTGTAATCGATCGAGACATGTTTTATCAATTTGATATTCAAAATATTTTCCCAATCCCAGCTTGCGGATTTACCGTTTTCAAAAGGTATCAAAATATCAGCATTGGAATCAAGCGTAATATCAAAAGGCAATTGAAAATTAGAAACCATTGATATTTCTATGCCGGATGCTTCTTCGTCTTTCTTTTCGGAATAAACTTGGTATTCGGTTCCGTCTTCAACAATATTGCCGGAATAAACCAACTCGTTTTCGGTATAATTTTGTCGCATTCCGAAACCGCTTCTCAAAATTAAAGAACGCTTGGAACTGTTCAGCATTCTGAAATTAAATCCGACGCCTTCTTTAAAATCAAGAGGATAAAAAGCATCTTTTACCTTAAGTTTTTTAGTATTTTTTTTATAATAGACATTACCGTCATTTTCTATGATTTTAAAATTTTTCTCATTGGAATCGTAAATACTTTGGTCAAATACGTGAGTTTTAATATCTCCTCTGGAATAAATTCCGAAAAGATCCGAAAAATAATACACAAGCGTATTTTTCCATGAGAAACTGTCTCCGGAAACTCGCCAATCAGTATCTCTTGATTTGATTGTGCCAAACTCCATTAAGTTCTTGCTGACAAATGAATAAGGGAATTTATCGTAAGTGTATTTTGTATCCAATTGAGTATTCAAAAGCAGAGATGTTTCATGTTTATTTTCATCTTGCGAGTTATCGCTGCTGAAATTAATGTTGCCGTGAACCGCGCTTGAAAGTTTACCGTATTCCAAGATTGAGCTTCTGTCTCGTTCAAAAATTCCCGCTCCCGTCAAACGATCTGTCGCCGAATCAATGACAATGGTCAACTCGGTCAGCTCTCCGTTTTTCAAGCTTACGGTGGTAAAATCGGAATAAGTATTAAAATCCTTGTTATTTAAAACGATTTTATAAATGCCTTCCGGCAAAATCCAGGTTTGAAGTTTTTCTCCTGTTTCTTCGTTTGCCCCGATCCCGGTTCCGTAACTTTCAGTCGTTTTCAAATCAAAAACTTCATAGCGTAAATTAAGAGAATTTCTGCTTTCGTCAATAAGCTTAACGGTTAACCATGCCCATTCCGGTTTCAGAACGGTTTTATACCTGGGGAAAACTTCTATTTGTTCTTCCGTCTTTTGAGATTCGTAGCCCGATCCGATTTTAAGATTATATTTTCCGGGGTCTAAAGTAACATCTTCATTCATGTAAGCGGATGCAATAAATTTCCAGTTTTCGGAATAAATATCATACATCGGTTCCTGATCCGGATCTGTTTTGGAAGGCAGAAAAATTCGTCCTTTATCCAAAATATTTTCTTTTACTAAATTATATTTTTTCTCTTTTTGAGCAATTTGTTCTTCTTTGCCCGAGATTTTTCCCGTTTTCAGGTAACTTATGATTTTTTCGGCAAAAATATCTGTCTCGCTCATCAATATATCGTTTATCGCCTGAACAAACAATTCTAACTCTTCCGAATAAAGCATTTTTTGTTTATCGACCTTGTAACTGAAGATATTTTTATTTTCCTCTGTTCCGGTCAAAACAAATTCCAAAGCAAGGTGAGCGACCGGATATTCTTCCATGGTAACAACTTCAATGTTATCAACAAGAACGGAAATGCGATAATCGGGATTTTCATTATAAACATCTCTGTACGTACTTCCGAAAATATTATAATTTTGAAGTCTGGCATTGATTAAATCGGGAAGAGCCGACGACAGTCTGTTGGCCCAAAGATCATTGGGATAATAAGAAATTTTATAATTTGAATAACGTTTTACTATTTGTTTTTTTCCGTAAGTTCTGGGCAATTCCGCATCAAGAATCACCGCGCTTGCCGGGAACGGCTCCGCTTGTTTAAGTTCGGGATTTTCAAAATTTTTATTATACTCGAAAACATAATAATTTTTTTGGGCAATTTTAACTCTTGAACAACCGAAATTAAAAATTGCAACGGCAATAATCATAATTAAAGCAATAAATTTTTTCATGTGAAACTCCGACTTTATTCCTGTGATTTAGATTTCCAAAGAATGGTTGGATCTTCGTTCAGCATCTGAGCAAACTCATTCAAATACTCGGCGGTTTCCTCTAAGCTTTCAATAGTTGACAAAACATTTTGACGGGATTTTAAAACGGTCATATCAATATGAGAAACAACATCATTGGTTCGTTTTACGACTTTTTGAATATCCTTAAGCAATAAATCCAAATCAGCCTGAGCCAATTGTTCCGAAACGATGGCGGAATTATTAATAATTTTCTCGACATTCCCGGAATTTATGACGGCGTTTATCCTGTCAATCGTCTCCCCGGTTTCCTCGGCAACAATTTTAAGGTTTAACAATACCGAGTCAGCAGTTACGGCAATATTATTTATGCGGCTGCGATTTTCGTTTATGATTAAATCAACGTTTGTAAGAATATTATTAAGTTTTTCCCGGTTTTCCGCTCCGGTAAGTTCAATTAAATTCTCCAAAGCGACATCAACTTTTAAAGCAATGCTTTCCGCTTTGCCGGTAAGAGAATCAAACATGGAGAGCCCGGGCGAGATATTGTCTCCCGGCTTCAAAAGGGAGGCAGAATTTGTTCCGCCGGTAAGTTCAATTTGTTTTAATCCGGTAATCCCGACGGGAATTAAAGTAGCTTTCACGTCGCTTTTCACGGGAGTTCCTCGTTTAATGCTTACCTTAATAATAATTTTGGAAACATCTTCCGCATCAACGCCGATATCTTCAATTCTTCCGATACCGATCCCGTGATATTTAACCTGACTTCCGATAGTCAGCCCGTTTACCGAGACATCGCTGTAATGCACAAAATAAGTATCGAACTTCTGCACCAATTTTGATCCGATTACCGCAAAAATGACTGAAATAAAGACCAAAGTCGTTAACGTTACGAAAACCCCGAGCCTTATTTTTTGACTTTTTGTAACCATATTTACCGCCTTTATTTGACTTAGTAAAATTTTTCAGTATTCAGGCAAAATGCCCTTTAAAAGCATTGAACAAATAAATCGCGTTTAATTGTCAAATAATTCCGTTTGTTTTTTTTGAGACAGACTCCTCTCGGTTAATTTCATAATATCGTTGAAAAACGCAAAGAGCATTAACCCCGTCAATAACAGCAAGCCGACTTGCTGTAAAATAAGCTGTAATTTAACAGGAACGGATTTTCCCGATAAGGCTTCAATAAAACAATACATAATATGACCTCCGTCCAAAACGGGAATAGGCAAAAGATTCATGACCATCAATAAAATACTTACCGAACCGGCCAGAAAGATTACCGAATCAACGCCTTTTTTAGCTGTTTGCTTGGTCATGGAAGCCAGCATTAAGGGACTTCCTATGCTTTCTCGAAAAGCTTTGGGTTTCTGAATAAGTTTAAATAATCCGTAATAATTTCCAGCCAAAACGGCAAAAGTCGTATTAAAACCGCGTTTGATTGACTGACCGAACGAATAACGATCAATTATTTTCACGGGCATGACATGCGTAATTCCGATAATTTTGCCCGTATCGTCCAAAGGATTTTCGGCAGGAATCAGAACTTTGGAAAAAGTTTTTCCGTTTCGCAAAATACTCAAGACCGTTTTTTTCTTTTCGGAATCAACTATGGCGGAACGCATCTCATACCAATTCTTAACAGGTTTTCCGTCCACTTTCAAAACAGTGTCGTTTTCTTCCAGACCGGCGGAATAAGCCGGCATTCCGGGCAAGACATCGCCGATAACGGCAGGCAGCAAAACCATATTTTCAGAATAAAAATCAACTGTCTTAAATGTATGTTCGAATGTTTCTGTTTTACCGTCTCGTTTAATGCTGATTTTATTTAATTCTCCGTCCTTAAAAAACTGCGACATTTCAATCCAGCCTTTTACGGGATTGCCGTTTATCGAGATAATTTCGTCATTTTCGCGCAGATAATCGGAAAAACTTTCTCCGACGCTCTGCAAAACAGGAAAATTATCTTCATAAGTTCGTCCGGTAAGGTAAACTGCGACAAAAAGAATAAAAGCGAAAATTAAATTAAAAAAAGGACCGTTAAAAGCAATTAAAGCTCTTCCCCACCACGGTTGAGCATAAAATTCGTCGCCGTCGGAGGACTCTCTTTCCTCGGGATTTTCTCCTTTCATTTTGACAAAGCCTCCCAGAGGCAGAGCAGACAGACAGTATTCGGTGCCGTTTTTCTTAAAAGAAAATATTTTTTTGCCGAATCCGACCGAAAACTTAAAAACTCTTACGCCCAAAAATCTTGCCGCCAAAAAATGACCGGATTCGTGAACAATAACCAAAACGCCCAAAATAATAATAAAAATAAGTACGCTGAACAACTTTCTTATCCTCCTTATCTACATCTCCGGACAATCTTCTTTCCAGAGAGCAAAAAGTTTTAAAATCATTCCGTAAATAAACAATCCGTTAATAATCAAGGTCAGTACGAGAGCAATAAAATAAATAAAATCTCCGATTTCAAAGAAACGGGCAAGAAAAAATGTCAATAATCCGATGAGAGCCGTACAGCAAAAAACAAAGAGAATAATTTTATAAAAAATTTTCAGGAAAACGCGCCAAGACGGCTTGCTTCGGCTTATTGCCGTAAAATTAACGGGTCTCAAGACTTGTCTGCCGCTTTATTGTTTTTAAAAAATTTATTGTCGTCAGGTTGCTGAGGTTCCTTTTTCATGGAACAATTCCCGTTTAATTCCGCTCCGGAATGGATCTTCAAAATCTTGGAGAAAATATCTCCGTTTACTTTAGCGGTTTTATCCAGTTCCAAAGTATTTTCGACATAAATATCGCCTTCAACTTTTCCGGCGATAAGGCATTCTTTGGCTTTTACGTTTGCTTTGGCTAAACCGGAGGAACCGAGCGTCAGAAATCCGTCTGTTTCAACCGTTCCGACAATTTCTCCGTCAATTTTGATTCCGCCTTTTATTTTTAAATTACCGTTTATCGAACTTCCCTTTCCGATGAGGGTGGATATTTCCGTTTTTTTGTTTTTTTCCATATTTTTACCTTTAAACATAAATATTCCCGATTATTTTTGACCCGAAATCAAAAGAGGATCAATATTTTTACCTTTAAAAAGTATTTCAAGATGCAGATGCGGAGCGCTGCTGTTGCCGGTATTTCCGACCAAACCGATTGTTTCTCCTTTCTCGGCAAAAAATTTTACTTTAACAAAAACGGCGGAAAGATGAGCATAAAGAGAAGCATAGCCGTTAAAATGATCTATTAAAACGACATTGCCGAAATATTTATCGCAATAAACGGCTTTAACGACTCCGGAAGCAACCGCTTTTACTTCTGCCCCGGAGTTTTTGGCAATATCTGTTGCCGGATGTTTTTCGGAAAACTTTCGGGTTATTTTATAATCTTTTTCCAGAGGAAATCCGTCCGGATAAAAAGACTGTTTTTGTCGAAAATCTTCAATTTCTTCTCTAAGTTCTTCAATGCCGATTTTGTCTGTTTCGCTTGAGTTTTCCCCGGATCTTTCGGAAAAAAATTTTTCCAAAACATCTTTTATTCGGTCATTCTTCGGTATTTCTCCGATTCTCTCGCTTTTCGATTTCAAAGAATCCGCAACAGCCTGCATCTTAGAGGCATAAGCGGTTGTCGCCGCCAATTCTTCCCGACAAACGGCATTGTCTTTTTCCAGTTTTCGGTTTATTTCGTAAAACCTGTAAAGGGTTATCGACAAAATTGCGACAAGCAGCCAAACGCCGATTTGTTTCATCTGTTTTCCGACAACAATTTCAAAAGCCTTTCTCTTTCTTCATTATTATTAAAGAAAAAAGTAACTTTGCCTTTATCGTTATTGTTTTGGGAAATTTTTACTTTGAAATCAAATTTATTTTTAAGTCTGCTTTCCGTTTCGGAAAAATCATACTTCGGCAAAGCATTGTTTTTGCCTGAATTCTGATTATTTTTAAATGTTTTGGCGATTTTTTCGGCTTGGCGAACGGAAAGACCTTCTTTGATAATTCGTTGAGCAAAATCAAGTCTGGCTTCTTCATCAACCGCAAGGATTGCTCTGGCATGACCGGCGGACAGAGTTTTGGCAAGAATCATTTCTCTTATTGCCGGTTCCAATTTGAGAAGGCGAAGAGCATTGCTGATCGTGGCGCGATCTTTTCCCATGATTTCGGAAATCTTATCGTGGGTCATGCCGAATTCGTCTTTCAATTGCCGGTAAGCTTCCGCTTCTTCTATTGCAGTTAAATTTTCCCGTTGAATATTTTCGATAATCGCATATTGAAGCTGCTCTCGTTCGGAAACGCTTCTTATGATGACCGGAACTTCGCTGAATCCGGCAAGCTTAGCGGCTTCTAAACGTCTTTCTCCGGCAATCAATTCATATTCTTTTTGATCCTTGGAGGTAACGATAATCGGTTGAATCATGCCGTTTTCTTTCAGCGAATTGACCAAATCGGTCAATTTTTCCGGATCAAAGACTTTACGGGGCTGATATTTATTGGGAATAATTACATCCGGTTTCAGAGTAGTAATCCCCGTATAATGATCAACCGCTTCGGGAGCCTCCTGTATTAAGGCATCCAATCCTCTTCCTAAATGCGTCATCTTGCTATCACTTCCTTAGCCAACTGCAAATATTTTTTTGCGCCGGCTGATTTTATGTCATAATGAAAAATAGATTTTCCGAAGCTCGGAGCTTCGCTTAATTTTACGTTGCGGGGAATAACCGACTCAAAAACCTGATTCCTGAAATAACGTCTGACTTCCTTTGCCACCTGCCCTGACAAATTCAAACGTTTGTCGAACATGGTAAGAGCTATTCCCAAAATATTTAAGTCGGGGTTAAGATTTTTTTGGATTAGTCTGACAGTATTCAATAATTGGCTCACGCCTTCCAAAGCATAATATTCGCATTGGATGGGAATCATTACATGAGTACAGGCGGTTAAAGCATTCACGGTCAAAAGACCCAGCGAGGGCGGGCAATCCATGATAATATATTCGTATTTATCGGTAATCGGAGCCAAAGCCTGTTTCAATTTATTTTCTCGCGAAAATTCTTTAACCAGTTCTATTTCGGCGCCGGTAAGATTTATATTGCTCGGAATAATATCCAGATTATCCAGATAATCTTCCATAATGCATTCGGTTATTTTATTTTTTCCTATCAAAGCATTATAAATTTGAAAATCCAATTTCGCCGTATCGATTCCCAGACCGCTGGAAGCGTTGCCTTGCGGATCAAGGTCAATAAGCAGGGTTTTTTTTTCGTATATCCCCAATCCGGCAGCCAAATTGGAAGCAGTGGTTGTTTTTCCGACTCCGCCTTTTTGATTTACGACGGCAATAATTTTACTCATAAGTTTTCCGTTAAATTTCCTCAGCTCAGGTACGCTACTTCGCCTTATTTGAATTAGGGACTGCCGCCAGCCTGCGTTGTCCGACCTGAGGATGGCTGATTTTATATATTAACTTGGAGTTAAATTGATCTGTATCCGGCGCTTCGGCGCTTTTATAAAGCAATAACATTCCGTTTTTCTTCAGCAATCCGAAAAGATTTTTTTTGAACGCGGGAAGAATTTTTACGGAACGGCAAACAATATAATCAAAACGTCCGCCCCATTCTTCAAGCTTCATTTCTTCTAAACGAGAACAAATTGTACAGCATTGTTTCAAGTCAAGAGTTTTAATAAACTTTTTGACGGCATTCATTTTTTTTAATCTGGCATCAAGAAAATATACGGACATATCCGGATAAAGCAATTTTAACGGGATTCCCGGCAAACCTCCGCCGGTTCCGAAATCAAGCGCAGTTTTACCCGAAAAATCAATTTCGGGAATCGTAACGGGCAAAACGGAATCCAAAAAATGAACAGTCCAAAATTTTTCTCTCTCCATTTTGCGAGAGATCATGTTCACTTTTTGATTTTCATTCCACAAAATTTCTTCGTATTTTTCAAATTTTGCCAAAATTTTTTCGGTGTTTTTAAAACCTGATTTTTCTAAAAATTCAATAAAATATTTTTTCATAAAACGAAATTTCGGAATTGCCGGAATAATGTCAACCGGGTTTAATTTAAAAATAAAAAATTCTCAGCCGGTTACGGGGAGACTAAAAAAACTCATAAATATTTTTTTATCGTATATTTTTTCAGTTCTTTGTTTCGGTATTCAAATTTGCCGGAAATAATTCCCGGGCGGTAAAGATACGGGAGAAAGATTTTATCGCCTTCCCAAAGATTAAGTTTTAAAATATCTTTATCGGCAATCCATTCCAAAGTTCCTTCCGCGCAATCTCCCGGTTCTCCGGAAAAATCTCGGATATTATAGATAAAAACATACCAATCGTCTTTGCCGTCAAAAAGAGGGAAAGTAATATGTCCTTTAAACTCAACATCATTGACTCGCAAACCTGATTCTTCAAAAACCTCTCTGACAGCGCAATCTTCAGGAGATTCTCCCGGCTCGATTTTTCCGCCCAAACCGTTCCATTTTCCTTCATGATAATCACCGGTTTTTTTATTGCGCAACATCATAAGAGTTTTCCCGTCTCTTCGCAGATAACATAAAACAGCTAATTTCAATTTTCATCCTTTCCGGCATTTTACGGACCGGGTTTTATTTAAGATTTTTTATATGATTTACCGACAAGCGCGAGATGCCGAAAGTTTTTTTCTTATCTTCATAAAAATAAAAATATCCGTAACTCGCATGACTTTAATTTACCTTATTTTTAACGGAAATATCATAAATTTTCCAATATCCCGTTTTTCTTCCGCCGATTCTTGCTAATCTGCCGGATTTTTTCAGTTGTTCGATGTCTCTTTTTACGGTTTTTATGCTTACATTCAGTCTGCCGGCAATTTCTTTCATGGAAATATGCGGATTTTCTCTGAAAATCTCAATTTCATTTTTCAACCTTTCTTTCGGGACATCTTTCGGGACATCTTTCGGGACAT
>PDWI01003728.1_pt1 | contig 21188 bp, 24 predicted proteins | sample 1430891 | NCBI WGS metagenome assembly PDWI01 (sample SAMN01162508, study PRJNA174530) | Oral metagenome, whole genome shotgun sequencing project. | biome: Marine environment; feature: Marine mammal; material: Swab sample of the gingival sulcus; isolation source: swab sample of gingival sulcus... | reverse complement strand
CCCTTAATTAAAACACCTTTTGAAGTAGTTAATATTTCAACATTTAATTCTTTTTGAATAATTTTAATATGATCATTACAATTACCAAATATATCTCTAATTTGAATATCTGGATTTATTTTGTATTCTAATTCCATTTTTCTCCTTATACAAAGAAAAACAATACTAGAGAGTATTGTTTTTACTTACTTAATTCCTGCTTTACAATAGAAGATAGTTTAGACATATCAAACTTATTTGCCATATCATTTTTGGCTAAAGACATAACTTTACCCATATCTTTTATACTAGTAGCATTTAACTCTTTTATAATTTCTTGAATTCTAATACTAGCTTCTTCTTGAGTCATTTGCTGTGGCAAATATTTACTAAGCACTTCTATTTCTGATTTAGCTTCTTCAACTAAATCAATTCTATCTCCAGCTTCAAAATCTACTATTGCCTTATTTTTAATTTTAATTTGCTTTTGAATAAGATCTAATATCTCATCATCATTAATTTCGCTCTTTGAATCAATTTCAATTTTTTTTATATCTGATCTAAGCATAGTAATGACATTTTTCTTTATTAAATCTTTTTCTTTCATAGCAGATTTAAAATCATTCATTAACATTTCTTTTATAGTCATTAAAACTCCTATATAATTCTGTTTTTACGCATTTTACGTTTAGCAGCATCAATTTTTTTCTTACGAATTACACTTGGTTTTTCATAATGTTTTCTTTTCTTTATTTCTGCCATTAAACCAGCTTTAGAAGTTTCACGCTTAAATCTTTTTAAAGCACTTTCTATTGACTCATTTGGGCGAACTTTTATACCTGTCACTTAAATCACCCCTCTCATTCCATAATTGTACTTTTGTACTTGGATTATTACTAATAAATTATAATACAATATAAGTTAAAAATCAACTTTTTTTACTACTTAACAGGATATTTTATTGCATTTTTTTTAATTTTATCCTCAATTATATCCTTATAATCAAGATTAAAATGAGTCGCAATATTCATACAATATATCATTACATCGGCAAGTTCCTCTCCAATGTGTTCAATAATTTTAGGATCTGTTATACTTTTAGACTCTTCAACTGTGTACCATTGAAATATTTCCATCAATTCCCCAGCTTCAATTCCAACTGACATTGCAACATTTTTAGGACTATGATATCCTGTCCAATTTCTTTCTTTATTAAATTTTAATATCTTCTCTTGAAGTAAAGATAACTTATTATCTTTCATCATATCCCTCCGAATACATTTCATTTTAATGCTTTATTCCACTCATCTATCTTAAATCCAATTAAAACATTACTATCAGTTATTAAAATAGGTCTTTTAACTAACATTCCATTATTTTTAAGTAAAAATATTTTTTCATCTAAAGTCAAACTTTGTATTTTTTCTTTTAAATTTAACTGTCTATATTTAGTTCCTCTACTGTTAAAAAACTCATTAATATCATATTTACACATTTTTAACCAGTTCTTAATCTCTTCTTCTTTAGGTGGAATATTAATAATATTTCTATTTTCATAAACTATATTTAATTTATCAAGAAAACTTCTTGCTTTTTTACAAGTTGTTCATGATGGATAATTTAAAAAAATCATTATTCCTCCACAATTCTACTTACATTTTTTGCTTGTTGTTGCATTCTCTCAATAGGTTTAAAATAATTATATACAGATAAATACAATAATTCCTTCACATCAATAAAAGATCTAGATAATGAAACTGCTCTTGGTGCAATAGAAACTATATCTAATACATTAAGGTTAAGTCCTCTCTCTGCTTCCCCACAAAATACTACTACTGGTGTCTTTTCAACTCTATTTGATATTGTACTTACAACCTTACCCATACTTGATTGAGAATCAACTCGTCCCTCACCTGTAATAATAACATTTGCACTATCTGAAATTTCATCAAAATTATTAATATCAAGGATATACTCTGCTCCCATTTTGATATCTGCCTTTAAATAAGACATTATAGCACTACCCATTCCACCTGCAGCTCCTGCACATTTTTGTCTTGCAACATTAACAGATAATTGTTTTTCTAAAATCATACAATATTTTTTCATTGAATTTTCTAAAAATTCAACTTCTTCTTCTGTTGCCCCCTTTTGCTTTGCATACATTTTTGTAGCACCATAAGTATCAATAAGCGGATTAAATACATCAGACATCATAGTGATATTTTTATTAAGTATTAATTCTTTTAATATAGATACATCTATTCTCTCAATAGCTGCCAAATCTTTAGACTTTAAATTTCTAAGTTCATTATCATTTTTATCATAATATTTAACACCTAGCTCATTCATTGCTGCAATTCCAGCATCATTTGTAGCACTGCCACCAATAAATATATTTATATTTTTCACATTACTATTTAAAGCAGCTTTTAATACAATTCCAAAACCTCTACTACTTGAATTTAAAATATCTAATTTAGTATTATTTAATACATTTAACCCAACACTATTTGCCATTTCTAAATATGCTGTATCATCTTTTACAAGATAATATGCAACTATTGTATTACCATACGCATCTACTGTATCTACATAAACTCTTTGAGTTTCAAAAACATTTTCTATAGCATCAAGACTTCCCTCACCACCATCTGCCATAACTATATTATTAACAGTTGCTGTTGGAAAAACCTTTAATATTGCTTTTTTCATTTCAATACCTACTTCTTTAGAAGAAAGGGTATTTTTAAAAGAATCTGGACAAATTATAATATACATATTTAGCCTCTCTTTACTTCATTTTCAACAATTCCATTTATATAACTTTTTAAATTATGATAAACAGTATTCATAAGTCTATTTCTAGCAGATCTAGGTGCCCAAGCTATATGAGGAGTAACTATTAAATTTTCTACTCCAACAAGCACAGAATCTTTTTCCATAGGTTCTTTTTTAACAACATCAAGTGCTGCTCCTGCTATTTTTTTACTATTTAAAGCATCTATCAAATCTTCTTCAACAATCAAAGGTCCTCTTGCCGTATTAACTATAAATACTCCATCTTTCATTTTTGCTATTGTATCTTTATTTATGATTGACTGTGTACTCTCATTTAATGGCGCGTGTAAAGATATAACATCACTTTCTCTTAATAATTCCTCAAATTTTTTATTATCTTTTCCATTATATGCAATAACCTTCATACCAAACGCCTTAGCAATTTCTCCAACTCTCTTTCCAATTGCACCATATCCTATTATTCCCATTGTCATACCATATAACTCTATAAGAGGCGTTTTCCAATAAGACATATCTTTAGACTTAATCCATCCACCATTCATAACATCATCACTATGAAGTCCAACATTATGACAAAGTTCAAGAAGCAATGCAAAAGTATATTGTGCTACTGCATTAGTTCCATAACTAGGAACATTTGTTACAACTATTCCCTTTTTATTTGCATAACTAACATCTATATTATTATAACCTGTAGCTGTTTCACCGATATATTTTAAATTAGGCAAACTATCAATTATATTCTTATCTATATTGCATTTATTAACTAAAATAACCTCTGCATCTTTAGACCTCTCAACAATCTCATTATAATCTGTTCTATCATATATCATTAATTCACCCAAATCATTAAACATATTCCATGATAAGTCCCCAGGATTAAGTGTATTACCATCTAAAACAATAATTTTCATAAAACCTCCTTTTAACCAGAATTTCTAAGACCAGTTGCTATACCATTTATAGTTATATGTATAGCATTTTCATATTTATCATTATTTCTTTTTATTAACTCTATTTGTAAATAATTAAGTATATTAAAATATGGAACTCTATTTTTAAGACTATTCTTTAAATAATTATTATCTGCTAGCAAGTCTTCTTTTTGAGATATTTTTAATATTAAGTTATATGTAAGTTTATATTCATTATAAATATCTTCATAAATTTTTCTGTTAGTTTCATCATATAAATTTGAATAATCTCTAGCAATATTCATATCTGTTTTAGATAAAACCATATCAATATTAGATAATGCAGATCTAAAAAATGCCCATTCTTTATACATTTCTTGAAGCATTTTTAAATTATCTTTATCATTTTTTATAAATTCATTAAATGCTGTGCCAACACCATACCATGCAGGTAACATTATTCTACTTTGTGACCACGAAAATACCCAAGGTATCGCCCTAAGATTATTCAATTCAAAAGTTTTTTTTCTAAAAGATGGCCTTGATCCAATATTCAACTTTGTTATAGCCTTAATCGGTGTCGCATTTAAAAAATAATCTAAAAACTCAGGTGTATTAAAAATAAGTTCTCTATATTTTTTATAACCAATAGAAACTATATTATTCATAAGGTCTTCATATTTTTTAAGATTACTTATATTACATTTTGTTTTAGACATTATTACAGCTGATAACATTGACTCAAGATTATAATATGAAACATCTAAATTCCCATATTTTGCACCTATTACTTCACCTTGTTCTGTAAGTCTAATCTTCTTATTTAAACTATTTAGTGGTTGAGATAATATCGCATCATAACTTGGTCCACCACCACGTCCAACAGTTCCACCTCTGCCATGGAAAAAAGTAATTATAACTCCATACTTTTCATTTAATTTTGTAAGTTCTTTCTGTGAACAATATAACTGCCATATCGAAGATAAATATCCACCATCTTTATTGCTATCTGAATATCCAAGCATTATCTCTTGACTGCCATTTATCCATTTTTTTACAAATGAATTAGATAAATATTTATCCATTATATTGTAAGCATTACTTAAATCTTCTATAGTTTCAAAAAGAGGAACTATATGAACATTTGAAAAATCACTACTTAATAAACCTGTTTCTTTTAATAACAGTGCAAGTTCTAGCATATCTGATACACTTGTAGTGTGAGAAATTATACTTTGTAAAACAATATTCTCACCAAATTTTTCTTTTAAATTTTTTACAGTATAAAAAATGTCCAATTCTTTTCTTAATAATTCTGATTTTTCAACACTTGCCGATGATAAAGTCCTTTTTTCTTTTACAATTTGTTCTATTAAGATTTTGCATTTTTCATCTTCTAGAAGTTCTGAATAATTAAATACAATTTCTGCAGCTCTAAATAATTCCGCGACACATTCTTCATGTACACCAGAATCCTGCCTTAAATCAATACTAGCAAGATAAAATCCAAATATTTCCACCGCGACACATAAATTATTTAATTCTCCCTCAACTAAAACATTTCCACTATTTTTTTCAATGGAGTCTTTTATTATTTTTAAATCATAATATAATTCATCAGAACGATTATATATATCATCATTAAAAATATCATTTATCAAAAAATCTTTTGTATTTTCTAATTTAATTATAATATATCCTAAAGCTAAACGATATGGTTCTTTCTCTCTATAAATTGAATTATCAACAGACTTTCTTGATAATTTTAATAATTCTTGCGTTGAAGAAATAATCTCACTTGACATTGAAAATTTCTTATATAGAGATTTTAGAACATCTAAATAATAATTAAGTATTAATTCAGATTGCTTTTTAGCTGACAATTCAAGTGTATCTGCTGTAACAAATGGATTACCATCTCTATCTCCACCAATCCACATACCCATAGTTATAGGTAAATACGATTTAGAATTATTATCATTCATATATTCTCTATATTTATTTGTTATGTCTATAATTGAGTCAATTAATGACACATTATAATAGGTTAGGACATTTGATATTTCATTAGATACCTCTAATTTTTTCTCCCTTATTATATCTGTTTGTAACATTATAGTAACTGTTTGTTGTAATTCATTTTCCCATTTTTTTCTATCTAAGCAAGTATCTTTTAAATTCATTTTTTCTCTAAGTAAAAAATGTATTCTATTTTTTAAATCTAACATGCTTTTTCTTTGCACTTCAGTAGGATGCGCTGTTAAAACTGGCACTATATGAACATCACTTAAATTTTTAACATCTATCGATTCTTTAAAAGATGTAGATAGCTTCCCTAAATAATCTATATTCATGTTATTTTTACTTTTTATTGCATAAGCCATATCAACATCTTCAGCTATATTTATAAGAAGTGGTAAAATAGCAAAAAATCTACTTACAAAATTTATCTCGTTTTCATCAAGTTTTGTTATCTCTTTTCCCAATTCATCATATTTATTATTAACAGATAAATTCTTTAAACAAATTATCTTTTCATATATTTTTTTACCTGCCATACTATTGATTGCTTTTAACAGCAACTCTGTCAATATATTTATATTTTCAGATACAAATTCACTTTTAATATCATTTTCTATTTTTTTTATCATTTCACTCCACCTTATATAGACATTAAAATCATTATACCATATATGAATATAAAAACTTAAACTTATACAAGTCATTTTTATTATTATAAGTATATTCTACTATCTAAAAATTCATTTAAATAATCAATCCAAATAGTTGAATTTTCTTCAACAAATAATTGTTCTAAAAAATAAACCATTAATTTATATCGCTTAATAGCTTCTTTTTTCCCACATTCTGTCAACATTATATTTGGAAGCAATAGTAGCTTATCAAAAAAATGTTGAACACAATGTTTGTTCTTTATATTTTTATACTCATAAACACTCTTTTTATTTTTTATTGGAATTAAATCTTTATTAAAAAAAGGAACTCCCTTAGAGGCTGAATACGCATAAGTTCTTAATATCCCATTAGCACCCAAAGCATCACACATATCAGCATCACTAATTATCTTTCCCTCTATACTGCTAGGTCTTATTCCTTTTAAAAATTTATTATATCCCATGTTTTTTATTATATCTAAAACCTGCTCTTGAATATTAAGACTAATATCTAATTTATTCATTATGTTCCTAGCATTTATTAATTCCTCTGCATTCTTATTACCAAATATCTTATAATCATCAACATCATGTAAATATGCAGCTAGTTTTATTACATCTAAATCTATACCATCATATTGTTTTGAAAAATACATAGACAAATTATAAACTCTTTTAACATGTAATATTCCATGTCCAGCATCATCACTTAATAATTCATTCACATAATTTTCTAATTTCATATAAAACTCCTTAATGTAAAAAATAGCAGATAAATATACCCACTATTAATTATATAACTTCTCTTTGTTTAGCTATTGTATATGTATCTCCTACTAGTACATATTCAACACCTCTTAAATCATTAATTTTTCTAGCATTTAAAAGAACCATAATCAAAGTGATTTCTCTCTTTAAGCTCTCTATATATTCTATAGTTCTATTTACTCCATTTTTCTTTAAATTATAAAGTATATTACCAGCAAGACCTACAGAGTTTGCACCTAAAATAAGACATTTTACTATATCAAGAGCATTTTTTATTCCACCAGATGCTAAAACATCAATATCCTTTGAATATTTTTTAACTTCTAATAAAGATAATAATGTACTAATTCCCCAATTATTTAAATACTCAAGTTTGTCATTTCTTCTTAAATTTTCAATTAAAGCAAAATTAGTTCCACCACTACCACTTATATCAACAGATTTAACACCTAATTTAATAAGTGATTCTATAGTTGATTTACTCATTCCAAAACCAACTTCCTTTACAATTATTGGAACATCACTTTTGCTTATAAATTCTTTAATATTTTTTTTAGAATTACTAAAATCTCTATCTCCCTCTGGCATCAAAAGTTCTTGAAGTGTATTCAAATGAACTTGTAAAAATTCAGGTTTTAATTCTTTAATTATTTGTTCAACATTTTCATACTTTTTATCAAATCCAACATTTAGAGAAAAAATTAAATCAGGATACATATCAATTATACTCTTATATTCATTTATCAAATTCTCATCTTTTATCACAGGACTTATTGAACCAAAACAAAGCATTATTCCTGTTTTAGATGCAATTTCTGCAAGTTTTTTATTAATTTCAAATGTTTTTTCTGTTCCACCTGTCATTGCATTAATATAAAATGGATATTTAAAATCTATACCTAATATTTTAGTTTTAAGTTCAACTTCATTAAAATTAACTTCACTAATAGAATTGTGAATTAATTTCATATCTATAAATGTATTATTCTCTTTATAAAACTGTAGAGCATACTCTATATGATCATCTTTTCTCTTATTCATAATTTATTTAACCTTTATAATTATTTTAAAAACTCTGGTTCCTTTTTGTTATAAACTCTTTCAGCAGAAGATTTTATTTTTTCTATTTCATTGTCTATATCACATACCCATGACAATATAGTATCAACTTCATTTTTAGGTACATTATAATACAAAAATAAATCTTCAAACTTCTTAATTGTTTGATTTAGTCTTGAATTAATTTCAATAAACTCATTAATATTATGACTTTTAGCCGCATTTCTAAACTGTTCTAAATCAATTTTTATCAAATCAATAACAGCATCCTCTTCATTAAATTCTCTAATTGCTATTGGATACGGAAAAACTCTTTCTAAAAAGTATTTACCATGTTTATTTATATTATAAACATAAGCAATCTCTATTCCACTAATATTAAATTTTACATAACATGTCTTACCATTTATTACCTTGAAATCGCCTCCCATTTGTCCTAATTTTATCGAAGTAAAAGCAACTTCAGCATCAATTGATTTTTTCACTTTTTTCCTCCTATAAATATCTTAAATACATATATATACTTGATACAAATATAGATAAAATCATCACTGGAAATCCAACTTTCATAAAATCTAAAAATGAAAGTTTATATCCATTTTTTTCTAAAAGACCTCCAACAATTACATTCGCAGATGAACCAACAATCGTTCCATTTCCACCAAGACACGCACCAAGTGCAAGCGCCCACCATAATGGAGTTATATTCATCCCAGTCATATCACTTAAATTTTTAATTAAAGGAATCATTGTAGCAACAAAAGGAATATTATCTAAAAATGCAGATGCTATAGCAGATCCCCATAATATTATCATAACTGTAACTAACTGATTACCCCCTGTAATCTCTAACATCTTATTGGCTAAAATTTGTATTACTCCTATATGTTCTAATGCTCCAACCAAAATAAAAAGTGATGCAAAGAAAAATATAGTAGACCACTCCAGCTCACATAATATTTCCTCTGGATTTTTATTACTTATTAAAAGTAAAAGTCCCGCACCAAAAAGTGCTATTGTTGCAGACTCATATCCAAAAAATTCATGTGATAAAAAGCCTATAATTGTAATTACTAAAACTATTATAGATTTTATAAGTAATCTCTTATCTCTAATAACTTTATTTTCATCCATAGTCATAATAGATTGTTTAGCTTCTTCAGTACAAACTAAACTAGTTTTATATATAAATCTAATAACTAATAAACTAACAAAAATAATAATCAAAACAACTGGTCCTAGATTAAATAAAAAATCATTAAACCCAAGTCCTGACGCGCTACCAATCATAATATTAGGCGGATCACCAATTAAAGTTGATGTCCCACCAATATTAGCAATCAAAACCTCTGGTATTAAAAATGGAATCGGATTTAATTCTAATGATTGTGCTATTGCAATAGTAACAGGTACAACAAGAAGTATTGTAGTAACATTATCTAAAATTGCAGATGAAAAACCAGTAATAAGTGAGAAAAACACAACTATTTTCCATGGATCTCCATTAACTTTTTTTGCTACATATATCGCTGTATATTCAAAAATACCAGTTCTTTTAATTATTGTAACCATTATCATCATTCCTACAAGTAAAAAAATAGTATTAAAATCTATGCTTTTAAATGCAATAACTTGATTTTCAACGTTAAAAATAATCATAAGAACAGCACCTAATATTGCGACTGATGTTCTATTAAATTTTTCTGAAATTATAAGTGTATAAATAACTAAAAATATTAATACACCTAAAAATAATTGATTATTCATTTATTTCTCCTTCAACAAACTACATCAAAATATAGATTTATATTTTATTTTGTATCCTTATAAGTTCATAAACAACAATAGCAACACTATTTGATAAGTTTAAACTTCTTATTTCTTCGTGTTTCTTCATAGGTATAGTAATTCTATTTTCTTTATATTTTTCATGAATGAATGAAGGCAATCCACTACACTCAGAACCAAACAATAATCCAACATCTTTACTATAATTCATATCTGTATATTTAACATCTGACTTTGTTGTTACAGGATAAATCTCAACATTATACTTATTTAAAAAATCATCAAAACAATCATGAATCTCTATGTCTAACTTATCCCAATAATCTAGTCCAGCTCTTTTTAATAATTTATCATTTAAAGAAAAACCTAAAGGTCTAATTAAATGAAGTTTTGATCCACTAACAGCACAAGTCCTTGCAATGTTACCTGTATTTTGTGGTATATCTGGTTCATATAATATAACATGTATCAAAATAAATACGCTCCAATCAATATAATTACTCCAAGTACAATTCTATAATAGGCAAATATCTTAAAATCATTTCTTTTTATATATTTCATAAGAAGTCCTATAACTGCGTAAGCAGTTATAAATGAGACAACACTTCCCAATCCAAGCTGAACATACTGTGTAGATGATATTTTAAAATCTGCATTAATAATTTCTAAAAAACTCGCTCCTAAAAGAACCGGAACCGCTAGATAAAAAGAAAATTCTGCTGCAAAAGATCTACTAAACCCAAATAATCTTGAACCGATAATTGTAGATGCAGATCTACTCATACCCGGAAAAACTGCTAAACATTGAAAACATCCTACCTTAAATGCCTCTATAAAAGTCATTTGCTTATCATCAACAACCTTTTTTTTTAAATTCATATTCTCTACAATTAAAATAAAGATAGCTCCTACAATTAATGTAATCGCTACAGAAATAGAATTAAATAATCTTTCTTTTATAAAATCCTCAAATAATATACCAACTACAGCTATAGGAACACTTGCAAATGCCACTTTAAACCAAAAAACAAAATATTCAATCAAATCTTGCTTCTTAAAAGATTTGGGTATAAACCTTTTAAAGAAATATATAATAACTGCAATTATAGCACCCGATTGTATAACAATAGAAAAAAGATTGGCAAAATCACCTTCTAACTTTAAGAGTTCACTTGTTAAAATTAAATGTCCAGTAGAGCTTATTGGTAAAAACTCTGTAATTCCCTCAATTATTCCTAATATTATTATTTTTATATACTCTATCATATCTTTACTACCCCATCACAAGTCATATATAAAACGATTACACTTGAATACATTGGCTGAATTTTAAATTCCATATTATAAAATCCATCAAAATTTCTTTTTTGTACTTTTTTTATTAACTCTTGATATCCTTCTTGTAATAACAAATCATATTCATCTAAATACTTTGCTTGAACATTTTTTACAAAATTATCTAAATCAAATTTAATACTTGTTGTAATAACATATACTTCAAATATACTTTCTTTAAATTTATATTTAGTTTTATCATAATCTGATTTACTAACTATCATTTTATTCCTCTCTTTTTACACATCTCTTTTATATCACATTTATCGCATAAAGGCTTTCTTGCTTTGCAAATTCTTCTTCCATGAAAAATAAGTAAATGGTGCATTTTCGACCACATATACTTAGGTAAAACCTTTTTCAAATCCTGTTCTACTTTTTCAGGTAATACATTTTTTGTAAGACCAATTCTATAACTAACCCTTTTTACATGAGTATCAACAGCAATAGCATCTACACCAAAAGCATTACTTAAAACAACATTAGCAGTTTTTCTACCAACACCATTTAATTCAATAAGCTCTTCCATAGTATTCGGAACTTTGCCATTATGAATATCAATTATTTTTTTTGATGTTTTTAAAATATTTTTAGATTTTTGTTTATACATACCACAAGTTTTAACTATTTCTCTAATATTTTCTTCTCCTAACTCAACCATATCATTAGGCGTATTTGCAACTTTAAATAGTACATCAGTTACTTTATTAACTCTAATATCAGTACACTGTGCCGATAATATCGTTGCTATTAATAATTCATATTCACTTGTAAAGTTAAGCTCTGCCTTTGCATCTGGATACATAATATTTAAATTGTTATAAAGTAGCTCTATATTCATAAATCTACCTCTGTTCCTTTATCCACATAGCATTCCTTTTCAGCCTTTTAGGTCCAACCCAAATAAAATCTCTATCCTTATATTTTAATTTTAATTGCTTATTACTACTACCTATTATATCATCTATTTTAAAAATATAATCTTCATTTCTATCATAAACTGTATTATATGGACATACCCTTTGACAAATATCACAGCCGTACATATATCCATGTAACTTTTGCTTTACAGCTTCCTTATCCTGTGTTATATAAGAAAGACATTTTGTAGAATTAATTGTGTAATCTCCATTTATCGCACCTTTAGGACAAGCCTTAACACAAATATCACAGTCTCCACAATCTATCTTTAGAATACTATCTACTTTCAATTCACAATCAACCAATAAATAACCAATATTAAAAGATGAACCTATGTCTTCATTTATTATAAAAGCATTTTTGCCATAAAACCCAACTCCTGCCTTAAATGCAACCTCTCTATCAATAAGTCCTTCAAAATCACACATATTTTTTGAATTTATGTTATATTCTAATAATTGTTCTTTTATTTTATCAAGAATTAATCTTAATTCCTTATGATAGTCTGTTAAAGATGCGGATGCAACTTTTAGTTCATCTTTTTTTATAGTATTTTTATACAATTTATAACTTTTTAAAATTACTAATGCACTTTTAGCATCATTAAAATGTATAAGCGGATCTATTTTTTTATCAATATCTTTTTCTTCAAATCTAGTTGATTCTTTTTCAGAAAGATATTTTTTTAATCTTGTAAATTTTTCTACATCACATATTCCAACAGCATCTGCTCCATTTTTTAATGCAATACTTTTTAGAATATTTGAATCTATCACTAAACCTCCAAAATAAAATATACAATAAAATCTCAACTGCTTTTATCATTATTTTATATAACTACCCTCTAATACACTATCCAACAAACTCTCTAAGTAATGATTGCGGCGGAATTTGACTCTCATCTTCTAAACTCTCAAAATATGACAACATATCCAACAATCTTTTTGCAAAATACCATACTTCATCATTTTTATCAATTTCTTTAAGCAGTGGTTCTACATATTTTTTTAAAACATTTATTTCATAAGCTAATGCTGTATTAAATATTACATCTGCATTTTCTTGAAATCTAAATATAGATTTTTCTTCACCTGCTCTAACACTATCCCAAATTAAAAGTGTGTCTTTTACAGAATAACCCCTAGTTCTATTATCTCTAACTATTCTTCTAATCAATCTATTATCAGTAGTATTTATCCTATTTTGCCTATCAATATTAAGTTCAGTTAATGCAGATACATATATTAAATATTTATCTTTTTTATAAATATTTTTTGTAAGCTCATCATTTAAACCATGTATTCCTTCAATAATAACAATATCATCATTTTTTAATTGAATTTGCTCCGCTCTATTCATATCTCTTTTACCTAAAACAAAATCATAATAAGGAATATTAACTTTTTTATTTTCTAACAATTTGTTCAAATCATCATTTAACAATTCTAAATCAAGTGCTTCTAGTGCTTCAAAATCATATTCACCATTTTCATCTTTTGGCGTATCTTCTCTATTAACAAAATAATTATCTAAAGATAATTGATAGGCATTTTTGTTTAACATTTTAAGTGATGTCACTAATCGCTTTGAAAAAGTTGTCTTACCAGATGAAGATGGTCCTGCAACAAGAACTATTCTCTTATTTTGTTCAACAATATCATTTGCTATATTTACTATATTATTCTGTTTATAGGCTTCTATTATTTGTATTTTTTCATTTATTTGATTTTCTCTAACCAACTTATTTATTTTTGACAGACAATCTACACCTATATTTTTTGACCATTTTTCAGACTTTTTATGTTCTAAATATATTTTAGGTTCTTCCTTAAATGCTGGTACATCATTTTTACAATCAAAGCTCGGCTGTAATAATATTATACCTGGAGAATAGCTTACTATATCAAATTTATCTACATAAGATGTATCCGGTAACATAGCACCATAAAAGTAATTATACCATTTATTACATTTATATATATAAAATTTTTCTCTTTTACTCAATTTTATTAAATCTATTTTAAAATCAAGACCTTCATTATTGTAAATATTAATTATTTCTTCTTTTGAAAGCTCTATTTTTTCTATCATATATTTATTTGACACAATATAATTCATCTTTGATTTTATTAATTCAATAGTATCTTTTTCTAAAATTAAATTATCTAAAAATTCTATATATAAACCTTTATTTAATGAATATCCAACATCCATTTGAGCTTTAGGACATAATTCTTTTAAAGCAATATAAAAAACAAACAATAAGGTTCTTTGATACATTCTATAACCTTCTATAGTATCAATACCAAAATATACTATATTATCATTCTCATTATAATTGTAATCTAAATCTTGAAGTTCATTATTTACATAAGCTCCTAATATACTTTTATCTTTGACTACATCTTTTAATTTCATCCTCTTCTCCTTTGACTATCAATTCATTTATAATCTTATATTTTTTTGTAAATAATACTATCCCTATACCCTCTAAAATTCTTTCAAAATCTTTTAAAACTTTTTCTGGTGCAGCATATACATCAACTATTTTTTCATAATCAACACTAAAAAATCCATGACCAACAATAGAATTATGTCTAAGTTCAATTAAACCTTTCATCTTATCATTATTTAGATTATTTATTACACTTTGATATTTTACACTGTTTTTAAAAAAATTTGAAACAGCAAATATTATATTATTATTTCTAATATCATATTTTTCTTTAAGAATTTTTAATAAAAATCTTTTATCCATCTGTTCACTATAAAAATTAACAGTTCCAAATTCATTAACTGCAAAAATATACTTAAATACAGATTCACAAAATCTATATACTCTACCAGAAAAATCTATATATTCCTGTTTTACAATTTGAAAGTAAAGACTACATATTAGTTCATTAAAAACGGCATTTGGATCTCCTTTTATTAAGTCATTAATATTTTTTTCTATTTTTTCTGGTAATTTAGTCTGAATTTTTTTTATTTTCATATTAGCATCTTTAAAATCAAAATTATTTGAATCTATAGCAAACTTAACTAATAAGACAGTATCATCGCCAATATTTAAAATTTTTCTTAATCTATATATTGTATTATAATCATACGAGTTCAATAACTCCTTTAATAAATCTAACCTCTTTACCATCAAATATCTCCTTTATTCTTTCTTTTATATCATCATTAATATAAATATGTTCTTTTTCATTTACTTTTAAATAATACGCACTTAATACTTGTGCTTTTCCAGAATTATTATATTTTAAATCTCCAACTATAGCGTGTCCAATACTTTTCATACTAACTCTTATTTGATGACTTCTTCCTGTAACAAGCTCAACATCAACCAATGAAAAATCTCTTTGTGTGTATATTGGATTTACTATTGTTATAGCCTCTAAACCATTATTATCTATACTCATTTTATTTGTTTTATTATCTTTTTTTATTCTTATTTTTATAGTTTTTTTATCTTTTAATTCTCCAACAACAACCGCTAAATATTTCTTCTTTATTTTTTTATTTCTCACCATTTCATTTAATTCTCTAGCAATATTATATTTTTTCGCAAACAATATTAAGCCTGATGTATTATAATCTAATCTACTTATAGGAGAAGGAACAAATGTATCTGTAATATATTCTTTTAAATACTTTTGAACATGATCTGTTATTGAAATTTTTTTTGAACAATCTCCAACACTAAGAATTCCTCTTTGTTTATTAACTATTAATATATCATCATCTTCATAAACAATATTTAATTTAACTTTTTCATCAATTAACTTTACATTTTTTTTCCAAATATTATAAATATTTTCTTTCAAATAAATATCTACTAAATCTCCCTCATTTAATATATAGTTCTCTTTTTTTCTTTCTAGATTAACTTTAATATCTTTTTTTCTAAAAAGTTTATATATATCAGATCTCTTAGCATTTGGAAATAATTTTAGTAAATATCTGTCCAATCTTTGCCCTGAATCTTTTAATGTAATAATCTTTTTCATATTTCCCCTTTGATTTTTTATTAAATATCTGCTATCTTATATATAAAGGAGTATAATATGTTAGAAAAGATAAAAGATATTTTATATGATTTAAGTGACTTCATAACAACTTTTGTTATTGTTGGTATTATAATAATTTCAATATCATCAATTATGTCATCAACTTTTGGTATAGATTTGCAGAATAATGTTTCAACAAATATGATTGCAGAACAAAACAAAAAAATTGATGAAAAGAAAAATAAAGAAAACTCTGAGTCAAAAGACACAAATGTATCAGAAACTAATACTGATGAAAATAATAAAACTTCAGAAAATAATAATACTGATACTAATAATGATGAGTCTTCTAACAAAAAAGAACAAGAAGAAAATAATAAACCAGTTCAAAATACAGACCAAAATGAAAATAATCAAGAAGGTCAAACAAACGAACAAAACAATTCTTCTACAGATAATAGTACCACAAATGAACAAAATAATGAAGTTACAATTGAAATCGTATCTGGTCAGTCTGCAAGTCAATTAGCAAATAATTTATTTGAAAAAGAAATAATAAAAGACAAACAAAAATTCTTAAATTATTTATCTGAAAATCAATTAGACACACAAATTAAACCAGGCAAATTTAAATTAAAAAAAGGGATGACATTAGGAGATGTAGCTACAACACTTTTTAATTAAAATAAACAAATAAGCAAACATAATAAAAGGTGCAAAAGCAATTTTGCCCTTTTTTATTTTCTTTATCAAAATATATATACATGATAATAAAAAAGAGATACAAATCAAAAAAAACGCTTCATAATGATTTAAAGCCAATGATAACACACTAATTAATTTAACATCTCCATATCCAAAAGAATTTTTACTAAAAAAATTATTAATTTTATAAAGTAAAAATATAAATATACTATTAATAATAAATGAATAAATATTAACATTAAATAAAGATAGTATTAATATAGTGTATATATCATTATTTTTAATTTTATAACTTAGTATATCGTATATACTAATTTTTACTAAAATAAATACTATAATAAAATTCATATATATAATTTATCTATAAATACACATAATGTAAACGAACTATAAAAAATTTACTTATAGGAATAAATTTAAATAAAAAACTTCTGATTAATCTATTAATCAAAAGTTTTCATCATTTTATTCTGCTTTTTCTTCTTCCACTACTTCATTTTCTACAACATCTTCAGTTTCAGCTTCAGTTTCTTCATTTTTATTTTTTTCCAACTTTTCTGTTAGATTATTTTTTTGCTTATCAAAAAAATCTTTAGCATCATCTGCAGTGTCCTTAATAAAAGTTTTTGCTGAATCTCCCATATCTTTTAAATCTTCTTTAATTTCAGATTTTTTTTCATCTATTTGTTCAGTTTTTAATTTTATCAAAGATTCAATCTCATTTATTTCTTCAACATATTTTGAAATCACTTCTTCATCAATATTAGAATTTCCATACATTTCACAAACGCTTTTTGCTAACTCAATATACATATCTTGCATTTTTTTTCTATGTGTAGAAATATCTAATTTAAGTTTCGTAGAATCTGTTATATTTTTTGACTTATCTCCAACAATTCCCATCGCTTTTCTTATTTTTTCTATCATAATATCCTCCTTAATATATATATTCTACCAAAATATTTTATAAAAAACTATAGTTTAAATAAAATATAAATATTAACCCTTTAAAATATCTTGAGAATTTTTTTTAGATTTACAATCTACCTTTTTAATATAATTTCCATTTCTTTGTAATTCCCAACTTTTTTGATTATCAGACCACATTATATTAAATATATTTCTAATTCTCTTTTCAATTATTTTATTCAATATAGGTACTAATATTTCATTTCTTCTATTCAAGTTTCTAGTCATTAAATCTGCTGAACCAATATATATAGAATTTGGTTTTGAATTTTTAAAAATATACACCCTAGAGTGTTCAAGGAATTCTCCTATTATACTTTTTACAATTATATTATCACTAACACCTTTAATATTAGGAATTAATGAACATATACCTCTTACGATTAAAAATATCTTAACTCCTTGAGATGATGCTTCATACAATTTATCTATAATCTCCTTATCTATTAAAGAATTTATTATAATTTTTATCTCAGCTTTGTTTCCAAGTCTAGAATTTTTAATTTCATTATCAATTAATTTTAATATACTATCCCTTAATTTTTGAGGTGCATAAATAATATTATTTATATCTTGACTACTACCAAAACCACTTATTAAGTTAAAAATATACGTTACATCATCAGTAAGCACTTTATTAGCTGTAAACAAAGATAAATCTGTATATAATTTTGCAGTAACAGAATTATAATTTCCAGTAGATATATTTAAATATTTTTTTATTTTATTTCCATCTTTTTTTATAACCAAAAGCATTTTTAAATGTGTTTTTAATTCTGGACTACCATATACTACATTTACACCATTTTTTTCTAAAGATTTAGCCCATTTGATATTATTATATTCATCAAATCGTGCTTTTAATTCAACTAACACTGTTACTTCCTTTTGGTTTTTAGCAGCTTTTATAAGAGATTTTATTACTTTACTATTCTCATTTACTCTATACAAAGTCATCTTTATCGCAAGAACATTTTTATCTTCACTAGCAGCTTCTACAAAATTCTCCACAATATCAAAACTTTGATACGGAAAATGAAACAATAAATCATTTTTATCTATTTTAGAAAAAATATTTTTTTTATTAATATCTTTTTCTTTTCTGGGTATATATTTTTTTTCAATTAACTTATTAGAATATTCACTCATTTTTAGCATAAAACTCATATCCATAATTTTATCAATTTTATACACACAATCTTTTCTTATTTTTAAACTTTCTAATAAAATATTTAAAACACTTTTATCATATACCTTTAATATTTCAACACGAATTATCTCTCCAAATTTTCTCTGTATTAAAGACTTTTCTACTAAATATAACATATTATCTGCTTTTTTGTCATCTATTAAAACATCTGCATTTCTAGTTATTCTAAATTGAGATATAGATAAAAGCGCATCTTTTTCAAACATAGTATTTATATTATTTTTAATAATATCTTCTACCAAAACCATTCTTAATTTTGTATCATCACTTAAAACAAACAATCTGTTTATTTTTTTAGGTATTTCTATCAACACAAATCTTTTATTTTTTTTATGTTTAATTTTTACAAATAAATATATCATTTTATTGTTTAATAATGGAAATGACCTCTTATCATTTATAGCAATAGGTGTTAAAACATCAAATATTTGAGAATTATAATACTTTTTAGCTTTTGAAATTTCATCTTTTGTCATAGAACTATAATTTACTATCTCAATATTATCTCTTTTAGAAAATTCTAATGTTTTGTTTAATATTTTTTCTTGTATATATAGTAATTTTTTTACTCGTTTATTTATTTTTATAAATTGTTTATCAGCTGACATGCTTGTAATATCTTTTAAATTACTATTAATATTAATTTGTTGCTTTATATAACCTAGTCTTACCATAAAAAATTCATCTAAATTAGAACTAAATATTGATAAGAATTTAAATTTATTTAAAGTATTAGAAGTATCGTTTGCTTCTTGTAAAACTCTATAATTAAAATTTAGCCAACTGAGTTCTCTATTTATATACATTTTCATCAATCTATCCTAACGATTTAAGAGTTTTTTTAATCGCTCTATCTTACTACTTGTATCTTTAAATAAATATGAAGAAAATGCAAAACCATCTGCAACTCTAATCATCTGTTCAGTTATATTTAAACCAGTCAGACCTCCCATTAATACAATTGGTTTTGAAGAAACAGATTTTATCAATCTTACCTCTTCAAGCTCTAGCAATTTATCTGATATGAAATCAGTATCAAAAAACATATTACCTGCCATAAAAAAATCAACATCAGCAAAGGATGCTACCTCTATATCCTTTAGATTAGAAACCTTATATCCAACCATTTTCTTATATCCAATAGCATCCCTTGCAAACATAACATTAGTACCTTTTTTTGTAATCAAAACTCCATTTGTTGATACTTTAGAAAACAATTCTAAATCATCCTCAACTAAACAAAATGTTTTTTTGCACATTAGCTTTATTTTTTTTAATTCTTTAACTTTATCTTCTATTTCTTTTGTACTAGACCTATAAACTACAACATCAACAAAATCTAATATTTCTTCCATACAATCCCAATCAATATATTCAGGAGTTATAAATATAATTTTATGTTTCATAATATACCTCAAATATATTATATCACATAAATATTTTTACATAAAAACATTACTTACAAACTATTTTATAATCAAAGATAAATATTCCTAAAAATATAAATAATATCGCATAAAAATTATTTATATTAGATGTACCCGTTTTGGGTAAGTAATTTTTTTTCAGCACAGTTTTTATTGGAATTTTATCATTATGTAATGTTTGTTTAATTAATGCTCCATCTTCTGTTACACTAAATTTACCAACTTTTGTTGCTTTTACATAACCTTTAGGAGCTAAGATTTCTTCATAAATATAATCTCCATATTCAAGATCTAGTTTTATCTGTCCGTTTTCATCAGTTTTCCCCTTAAATACTACCTTTCCTGTTGAAGCATTTTTTATTACTATTTCACAATCAGAAAGTCTTTTTTTACTGATAGTATCTTCTTTATTTATAAAAATTGTTGATGTAATAACTTTGTTTATTGCCTTAAATAATCTTATATTTCCATTTTTTGTTACATTAAACTTATAAACTTTTTTATCTAAAACATATCCTTTAGGTGCTTTTGTTTCTTTTAATGTATATTTACCAAAAACTAATGGCTTAAATAATATTACTCCTTTTTCATCTGTTACAGCTTTTTGAACTAAATTATTATTA
>PDWI01003727.1_pt1 | contig 21192 bp, 15 predicted proteins | sample 1430891 | NCBI WGS metagenome assembly PDWI01 (sample SAMN01162508, study PRJNA174530) | Oral metagenome, whole genome shotgun sequencing project. | biome: Marine environment; feature: Marine mammal; material: Swab sample of the gingival sulcus; isolation source: swab sample of gingival sulcus... | reverse complement strand
ATAGATATACTTATCTAACCACTTTGGTAATTCTACAATCTGCATTCTATCTTTACATATACTTTTACCTCTCTAAATGCAAATGTAAAAAAAAAACAATACGAGCAAATTTATTGATATTATCCTTGATTAAGCTTAGAGAAAAGCTTAGTAGAATACCCTATAGGGTAAGTAAATGCTTGTCTATAGGGACAGAAAATGGTGTTTATACTTCTCAGAATTTAGCTAAATCGAGAGTTTAGATTAGTTGTAATGGAAAGATAAATTACCTATGATGGTAGCGAAAATTACCTATATAGATAACAAAAAATACCTACGTAGGTAAGAAACATTAGCTATATAGGTAAGAATGATTAGGATTGTTGCTCGTTAAAAAAGTAAAGTCAGGACGATTGTCCCAACTTTACTTTAATAATGGATTTACTTTAGCTTAGTAGTTGCTCCTACTAGCTTGATAATTGCTTTGTATTAGCTTAAATAACAATTTTCTAGATAAAGAGGAGCTCGCGATACTTGGGTAGAGGCCAGAGCTCGTTGTCTACGATTCGTTCGAGCTTGTCCACATGCTTGCGGATTTGTTCGAAGTAGGGGAGTACTTCCTCGTAATAGTTATATGCCTTGTCCTTCATTGATTCTAAAGTGTTAGCTCTCTTGCGAGCGTCAATCATTTGACGGACAAGCTGTATCATGTTGTTGTGATGAAAGCTTAGTTTCTTAACCAATTGGATTTGCTCTTGGCACAAAGCTTCGTAGCTTTCTGCTCCGAATAAGTCTTTCGTCTGACGCATACACTCGAGCAATGTTGCTTGTTGCTTTGTAACAACAGGGGCAATGTGATTGAGGCAAAGGTCTCCAAGTACACGGCTCTCAATTTGTATTTTCTTGATGAAGATTTCCCATTTAACTTCGTTGCGGGCTTCAAGTTCTGCCTGTTTGAAAACTCCTATTTCCTCAAACATTTGAATACTCTGCTTTGATGTGTAGCTCTCGTAGATACGAGGAATATGAACATCGGTATTCAGTCCTCGCTTCACTGCCTCGTCGTGCCAAGATTGGCTGTAACCATTGCCTCCAAAACGAATTGGCTTAGAACTTTCTATATAGTGGCAGATACTTTGGTAGAGGGCTTCTTCAATTGAACTTGTCTCTGATTTTTCTTTGACCATTTGATCGAAAAGCCTCATCTCATGGGCAAGAGCTGTGCATAGGCAGAGCATTGCACTTGCAGGGTTTGCCGACGAACCTACAGCACGGAACTCAAAACGATTGCCTGTAAAGGCAAAAGGTGAGGTGCGGTTACGATCTGTATTATCAAATAGAAGCTCAGGTATATGCCCTACACCAAGACTAAACTCTTTCTTTTCATTAATAAGAATGGCATCTTCGCTCTTTGACTCCAAAAAAGCATTCAGTACGGTGCTAACTTCCGAGCCTAAGAAACAAGAAATAATTGAGGGAGGAGCTTCGTGTCCGCCAAGACGATGTAAATTACTTGAAGAGGAGATACTGGCTTTGAGTAAGGCATTATGCTTGTAAACCGTCATAAGCGTAATAGCAATAAAGGTAATGAAACGGAGGTTATCTTTGGAGTTTTTCCCTGGAGAGAAGAGGTTAATTCCCGTATCCGTTCCGATTGACCAGTTGCAATGCTTCCCCGATCCATTGACCCCTTGATAGGGTTTTTCGTGGAGGAGAACCTCAAAGTGATGATGCTTAGCTATACGTTTCATCGTACTCATGAGGAGAATGTTGTGGTCGTTTGCTAAGTTACATTCTTCGTAGATGGGAGCAAATTCAAATTGGCAAGGGGCAACCTCGTTATGTCTGGTTTTAACAGGAATGCCTAGACGGTAGCATTCTTGCTCGAGATCCTTCATAAATTCCTGTACCCTCTCTGGAATTGCTCCAAAGTAATGGTCATCTAGTTGTTGGTTCTTTGCCGATTCATGCCCGATTAGGGTACGCCCCGTAAGAATAAGGTCTGGGCGAGCCTTGTATAAGGCTTCATCGACCAAAAAGTACTCTTGCTCCCAGCCAAGGAAAGTACTACATTGTTTTACTTCAGGATTAAAATATTGAGTGATGCGTGTCGCTGCCTTATCTAGACTATCTAAACAGCGAAGAAGTGGGGTTTTTAAGTCCAAAGCCTCCCCTGTATAAGCTATAAAGACAGTAGGAATACAGAGGGTGTCATCGACAATAAATGCAGGAGATGAGGGATCCCAAGCTGAATAGCCCCTCGCTTCGAATGTATTTCTGAGACCGCCGTTTGGAAAACTACTAGCATCAGGTTCTTGCTGAGTTAGGAGCTTGCCACTAAACTCCTCCAAAACACCACCTCTATCGTCGAAGCTAAGGAAAGCATCGTGCTTCTCCGCCGTTCCGTCCGTAAGCGGTTGAAACCAGTGGGTATAATGTGTTGCCCCCCTTTCACTAGCCCAAAGACGCATAGCTGTAGCTATTTCATCGGCAAGTCGATGGTTTATGGGTTTGTAGTTTTTGATTTGTTGAACTAAGCTTTTGTAGGTCTCTTTGCTTAGGTAGTGCTTCATCGTTTCGAGGGTAAAGACACTTTTTGCATAGTACGAGGGAAGAGCTTCCTGCTGTTCATCCTTTTTAATGTACTGACGTCTTGAAGCCTCTTCAATGGCTTTGAATCTCAAATAACTCATAAAACTTGGTCTATTTTAGTCAAAATGCAAAGATAATAAAAAAAAGAGAAGTTTACTCTCTCAACTAAAAGGACTTGCACTTTAAGTACAAGTCCTTCTGAGTTTTAAGATGATCTGATATCTTGCTTACTTAAGATTGATCAAATTGTTCGCTTGAGTTTGACTAGCCGTCCATAATCCTTAACTCCTTTAGCATACTCTAAAGTAAGCGTGTCTTCAGTGTGTTCTGTAATGAAGAATGTTAATTCATCTAATAGATAGTCATCTGTTATGATATTTGATCCAATAAAGGTTAGTATCTTATCCGTCTTCTTATAGATAACATCAGAGCGTCTTTGATATTCAGTTAAGCGAACTATAGCTTTTGTTTCAGATATAAATTCAATTGTAAGGTGACGTTTGGGTGATTTTTTATCCATAGGGTTTTCTATAGAACCATTCCATACTGTATATGTGAGGCTTAATTCTTCCTTTTTACAAGAACCAAGTAATAGAATACTTACGAGTGTTAATAATAGTTTTGTTTTCATAATTTTATAGTCCTATAATTGTATAATTTGAAGTAATTTTAGATAAAGATGTTCTTTTAGTTGGAATATTTTTAAACCATTCTGTAATTCCATACATTGAGGTTATATATTCTTCATCCTCATCATCTATTCCATTGTATATAGATAATGCTGTTAAATTTTTATCATCACAAATGTACCAGATGTTTGTTTTTTTATTAAAATACTTAAAAAGATTAGGACTGTCATAATCAAATAAAACAGCCATATTTACCTCTTTATTATTATTTATTTTCTGCTCATTAAAAGGTCTTGTCTTCCAGTAGACCCCATTTATCTTGCACTTAAAAATATTTGAAAGAGATTGTTTTAATTCCTGTTGTAACCATTCATGTTTTTGGTAGGAAATCTCATAATCGCCAAATTCATTAATAAATTCATCTTCATCATCAGATGTTGATCTAAGTTCACTACCTGGAATATCTTTGAATTGCTGTTTTAATCTATTTGTTATGAATAAGATATTATCTCCTTTTCTAGTATGAAGAGTTACTCCTATTGTTTCACAATAATAGTCATTCGCGTTAAAAAATAGATCATTCTTATCAAATACAAGTTCTCTGGGTATATTTGCTAATTGAATATATGGAATATCACTCTCTTTAATATCCTCTAATTCTCCTAATAACGTTTTTCTAAAGCGTTCTTGGAAGTTTTTTTCTAGGATAAAGTGATCTATTGATATAAGTCCTTTTTTATCAATATCAATATATTGTTGTTCATTTTCATTAGATAGACTAGAATACCATTCTCCAAGTTTAATAAATTCATGTTTAATTGATTCATCTGACTGTAAATAAATATTTTTAGGTGTTCCTGAAAAGGATAATTTAGATCCTCCATGTACTTCAACAAAACAATCTATAGATTTGAATTTCTTGATTCCTTCTATAGAGTTGATAGATGTATCATCAAATCCAATCATAAGGATATTATCTTTTGATGATGCATTTTTCTTTTCTTTATTCTCTTTTTTTGAGTTATCCTTTTCTTTATCCCATATAAATGATAGATTAAGAATGTTATTTGTAGTATTACCTGTTATTAAATTGATGGAGTCTTGTTTGCCCTGTAAATTATAATATGCAATAGCTTTTCCTCCCGTGAAAAATTTAGATACCATAAGGAAGCCTTTTTCTTTAATATAGTCTGAAATAGGATAGAAGTAAATTGAGTATAGAAATAAAGGGTCAATATTTCTTGCTGCAATACTTTTTAGACCTGCTTCAGTTGTTTCAAGTCCTATAGTCTTTGCATAATAAGAGAAATCTGTAATCCCCCAAATATTAGATTTATCACTTAGTATAGATGTCTGGAAAATATTATAAAATGTATTGATTGTTCCAAGTGAGAATATTTTAAAATCGAGATTAAATCCAGCTTGAATTTTATCTGATCCTAGAAGGTGTTGCTCAATTGCTTCTCTTTTGTTGTATGATTGAGAGGATATTAATGTAATATCTAGGTTCCGATTATATAGTAATCTAGATGTTATTTTATCATTTAATAAAGAGTTCATATCAATAATTCCATCATTGGCAATATTCATAGGGTGTCCTAGGATTCCATTTCCCACACGATGGATTGCTCCTAAGTAATTATAGGGACTTTTTCTAAGATCTGGAGCATCTAAACTTAGTGATCGAAAACGATTAACTTTAGGGACTCTTTGAGGGATTGGTACTTGTCTTTCTTGTAAGACAAATGTTTTGTTTCCTAGAGTTCTATCAAGAGAGCTTTTGTTTATTTCTCTTGACAAATCTTGTTCTTGTTTACACGATGGCACAAGTAACCCAATTAGAGCTACAAATAGTGCGAAGATTGAATTCTTTTTCATAATAAAAAAATCTTTGTTTGTTAGTAACCTCTTTTTGAACTTATTTGTGTTAATTTTTCTTGTTTTACAATATGTTTTGAATAGATTCTTTGATTTCAAGAGAGGACAAGTGATCATACTGTTGCGATGTCTCTCGTAACAGCAGACCTGCATGATGGGATTTGCAGTCTGTAAGCCTTACTCCTTGACAGGAGTTTTGTGTAGTTCTTCTAAGTGTAAGCATTGTTTTTTTAATTCAAGACAATACTTTGTTCATTTCTAGGAGCAAAGTTAGAAATTAATTTCAAAATAGCAAGTATTTTTGTACTTATTTTTTTGGCTTTTTGATAGCTTTTTTATCCTTTTTAAATAAGGAGCTAGAAATACTTGAACAAAGAGCTGAAAAAAACGTAGGGAAGAACGTTTTATTTCTTAGGGAAGATTTTTTTGAATCCTAGGGAACATTTATGAATTTCTTTGGGAAGGAATTTTCCCCTTTCAGCCCTATTCCTAGAGAATGTTTTCTTTAGGTCTGAAAGCTATTGCCTAAAAGCTTAAAAGTTGTAACTTTGTTCCTAGTAAAATATTAATGATTATATGGTATATCGCTTTTTAATTCTTTCTGACGAGAACGAAGACTTCCGTCGAGAGATCCGCATCAATGCAGATGCTACATTCTTAGATCTAAATAACTTCTTAATGGCTTCCTTGGGTTATGACGAACACGAGATGACAACCTTCCATCTATGTGATGACCAGTGGCAGAAGGAGCAAGAGATTACTTTGATGGATATGTCCTTTGATACCGATGAAGAGAGCAAGACGATGGCAGACTATAAGCTCTCTGACCTAATGGATCGTAAGGGTCAGCTACTCTTTTTCGTTTTTGACCTATTAGCAGAGCGAGGACTTTTCATGGAGCTTGCAGAGATTGATGCAAAAGCCGAGGAGCTTATCCCTCGTACGACATTTAGTCAAGGTGGTGCTCCTAAGCAGTTAGCAGATCTTGATGAAGCTTCTAGCCGAATGGCATTCATTGATGAGGAAGATTGTTTTGATGAGTTTTCTGATGATGAATACGACCCTGAGGAGATTGATGATTTCTCATCCTATGATGAATATTAGTTGAGGCTTTATTCTAAATTATTTATTTGAATGCCCCGTCTGATTGTCCTTCTTGGTCCTACTGCTGTAGGGAAAACAGCTCTCTCCGTAGAGCTGGCGAAGGTTCTGAATGCACCTATTATATCTGCGGATTCGAGGCAGATTTATAAGGAGATTCCCATTGGGACAGCAACTCCAAGCCTAGAGGAGCTAGGATCTGTCCCTCATCACTTCATTGCTGAGCGGTCAATCCATGAGCCTTTTAGTGCAAGTCTTTTCGAGGAAGAGGCTTTGGATCGTTTGGAACAAGTCTTCAAGCAGAACGATACAGCCATCATGACTGGCGGTTCGATGATGTACCTTGATGCTATTTGCCGTGGAATTGATGAAATGCCTGACGTAAAGGAGGCTATTCGTGAGCAAGTCTATCAACGCTACGAGTCTGAAGGTTTGCAGGGTATTTTGGAGGAACTAAAGGAATTAGACCCTGTCTATTACGAACGTGTAGATAAGTGCAACTATAAACGTGTGCTTCATGGCTATGAAGTCTGCCTCTCTACTGGACGAGCATTCAGTAGCTTCCACACGGGAGAAGCTAAAGTTCGCCCATTTGATATCATTAAGATTGGACTTAATCGGGAGCGATCTGTCCTTTATGAGCGAATTAATGAACGGGTGAAGCTGATGTTTGAGCAGGGCTTAGAAGAGGAAGCGAGAAACGTTTACACTTTTCGACACTTAAATGCCCTCAATACCGTTGGCTTTAAGGAGCTATTTGCCTATTTTGATGGGAGTGTTAGTCGAGATGAAGCCTTAAGGCAGATTCAAAAGAATAGTCGAGTTTATGCCCGTAAGCAATTGACTTGGTGGCGAAAAGACGAGGATATTAAATGGTTTGAGCCGACAGACTTCAAAAAGATTCTTGACTATATCCAAAGCTTGGGAGTAAGTCCTAAATCCGAGGCATAATAATGATTGACTAAACCATAAGTTCTTTATTGCTCAGGCTTTGAAGAAAAACGTTTATCTTTATACGCAAATAATTATTTACTAACTATAAGAATAAATTTATGAAAAAACTTAGTTTTATAGCCTTTGCTTTAGCTCTGTTTGTGGCTAACTGGCAAAGTGCTGACGCTTGTTCGGACTTAATTGTCGGAAAGAAAGCATCAACAGATGGCTCTGTAATTATCTCTTATGCAGCAGACTCGCATACTTTGTATGGAGAACTGTATCATTGGGCAGCTCAAGATTGGGCAAGAGGTACTATGCGTGAGATCCGTGATTGGGATACAAACAAACCGTTGGGTTACATCCCTGAAGTAGCTCATACCTACAATGTCGTTGGTGCAATTAATGAACATCAAGTGGCAATTACAGAAAGTACATGGGGAGGACGCGAGGAATTGCAGAACCCTGAGGGTATCATGGACTATGGTAGCCTAATACATGTAGCTTTGCAACGCTCACGTACTGCACGTGAAGCTATTGAGGTGATGACTAAGTTGGTTAAAGATTATGGTTATTACAGCTCGGGTGAAAGCTTCTCTATCGCAGATAAGAATGAAGTGTGGGTCATGGAAATGATAGGTAAGGGAAAAGGCAAAAAAGGTGCAGTATGGGTAGCTGTACGTATTCCTGATAATGCAATCTCTGCTCACGCTAACCAAGCTCGTATTCACAAAATAGATTTTAAGGATAAGGCTAATTGTCTTTATGCCGAAGATGTGATTGATTTGGCTCGTGAGAAGGGCTATTTCAAGGGGTCTGATAAAGATTTTGATTTCCAACAAGCCTACAATCCATATACATTCATGGGCTTGAGAGCTTGTGAGGCTCGTGTCTGGTCATTCTTCCGAGAATTCAAAAAAGACATGCAAGACTATGAGGATTTGGTTAAGGGAGATATTCATGCTAAGCCTATGCCTCTTTATATCGTGCCAGATAGGAAGGTCTCTGTGGCAGATGTGCGTAAAGCGATGCGTAATCACTTTGAAGGTACTGCCTTGGATATGACTGGAGATATAGGAGCTGGTGCTTATGCTTGTCCTTATCGTTGGCGTCCTATGACTTGGGAAGTAGATGGAGAGCAGTATTTCAACGAAAGAGCCGTAGCTACACAGCAAACAGGTTTTGTTTTGGTGGCTCAGCTTCGCTCGTGGTTACCTGATCCAATCGGAGGTGTACTTTGGTTCGGTGTTGATGATGCAGACATGACAGTCTTCACTCCAATGTATTGTTCGATTACTACAATACCAGAAACTTATCGTAAGGGAAATGGAGATATGATGCATTTTTCTTGGACTTCAGCCTTTTGGATTCATAACTGGGTAGCCAATATGGTTTATAATCGTTACGCTCCAATGATTCAAGACTTGCGACCAGTACAGCAAAAACTTGAAACATCTTATGATATGGAGCAAGAGAGTATAGACCGTAAAGCCTTCGAATTATATAAGCAAAGCCCAGAGCTAGCAATTGCTTTCCTTAATGAGTATTGTTCTGATGTTGCAAATGGAGCTACTGAACGCTGGAAACGACTAGGAGAGTACCTACTTGTTAAATATATGGATGGTAACATGAAGAAGGAAGAAAAGGGACATTTCAAAGACAATGGCTATGGAGTCTCTGACATGCCTCAGTTCCCAGGTTACAACAAAGCTTACTATAAATCAATCGTTAAGTCAGAAGGCGAACGCTTGAAGCTTAAAGGTAAAGCAGGACACTAATTAAAGGAATAGAGTCTTAACATAGACTTAAAGAATAAGCACTCAATAGAATTCAGCTATTGAGTGCTTATTTTATTTAGAACTAAGAATGAAGTTGTTCTATAGAGACTTTAATCTTTTTACTCTAAGAGATTAGGTCGCAATCTTTTAGTTCGCTCCAAAGATTGTTCGAGCTTCCATTCGTCAATTTTTGCTTGATGACCGCTTAAAAGGACTTCTGGTACTTTCCAGCCTTTATATTCAGCAGGGCGAGTATAAATAGGAGGAGCAAGAAGATTGTCTTGGAAGCTATCGCTCAAAGCACTCTCAGCATCTCCAATAGCCCCAGGCAAAAGACGGGCAACTGCATCTGTAATAATTGCAGCAGCTAGCTCTCCTCCAGTCAAGACGTAGTCTCCAATCGAAATCTCTTTTGTTATTAGATGTTCTCTTATTCGGTAATCAATCCCTTTATAATGCCCACAAAGAATGATGATGTTTCCCTTAAGACTAAGTTGGTTTGCCATATCTTGTGTAAAGGTCTCGCCATCGGGGGATGTAAAGATTACCTCATCGTAATCACGTTCAGACTTAAGACTGTTTATAGCTCTTTCTATGGGCTCGATACTTAGTACCATGCCAGCTTCTCCTCCGAAAGGATAATCATCTACTTTTTTCCACTTGTCCTCGCTGAAGTCTCTTAGATTATGAATGTGTAGTTCCAGAAGACCTTTCTTTTGTACACGTCCAAGTATTGAAGCCTTCATGGGCTCTTCCAGCATTTCAGGGAGTACTGTTATAATATCTATCCTCACTTTTTTCTTTTTTTAGAGCATTTATTCCAAATTTATGGGACAAAGTTAGTAACTATGTCGTAATAATCCCTTAACTTTGAGGGAAGAATTCAATTAAACATCAGTAATAATGCTTGATTTACCCATATTCTATACCCCAGATATAAGCAAAGACTCTTTTCTGCCAGAGCTTGAAGCTCAACATTGCTTGCGTGTCTTACGCTTAGGTATAGGGGACGAAGTCATGCTTACTGATGGAAAGTCTTCTTTTTTTGAGGCTCAGATTGTAGAGGCTAATAAGAAAAAATGTAGGGTTGAAGTGATCAAAACAATCCCTTGGTCTAAAACATGGCATGGACATTTCACTCTAGCAGTAACGCCAACTAAGTCAATTGATCGAATGGAATGGCTCATAGAGAAAGCTGTTGAACTTGGAGTTGATGAACTTGTCTGCCTTAAAACAAAACATTCCGAGAGAAAGCATATCAAAGCTGAGCGTTTGGAGAAAATTATGCTCAGTGCAATGAAGCAATCACAGAAGGCTGTACTGCCGAAATTACAAGTTGGTCTTCCATTGGCTGAAGCTTTAGAGCGTTTTCGTTCATCTCAGATGTTCATTGCTCATTGCCGTGAAGCTGTTGATGGGCTTAGCTTAAGAAAAGAAATGATGGAGCTATATCAAAAGGAAGCTAAGGCTTATACCATTTTTATTGGCCCTGAGGGAGATTTCTCTCATGAGGAGATTCTACTAGCAGAGAGCTTAGGAGCTAAGCCTATCAGCCTTGGAGCTAGTCGTCTTAGGACAGAAACAGCTGGTTTTGTAGCCTTGAATAATCTTCATTTATTAGAACGTATAAATTTGAAATAAGAACAATCATAAAGTATTATAACATAAAAGGGAAATATGGCTAAAAGAGAAATTAAATTAAGTTTGGTTTACCGAGATATGTGGCAGTCATCAGGTAAATATCAGCCACGGAAAGACCAGTTGGAACGTGTCGCTCCTGCTATTATTGAAATGGGATGTTTTGCTCGTGTCGAAACGAATGGTGGAGCGTTTGAACAGGTTAATCTTCTTTATGGTGAGAATCCAAACCATTCAGTACGAGCTTTTACTAAACCATTTAATGACGTAGGTATTCAGACTCATATGCTTGATCGTGGACTAAATGGGCTTAGAATGAATCCAGTCCCTGCTGATGTTCGTCGCTTGATGTACAAGGTTAAAAAAGCTCAAGGCGTAGATATTACTCGTATCTTTGATGGCTTAAATGATCCTCGTAACGTTATTCCTTCGATTGGTTATGCTTTAGAGGCAGGAATGATTCCTCAAGCTACACTTTGTATTACACACTCTCCGATTCATACTGTCGAATATTATGCTGATTTAGCGGATCAGTTTATTGAAGCGGGAGCCCCAGAGATTTGTCTGAAAGACATGGCTGGAATCGGTCGTCCTAGATTTTTGGGGCGTCTTGTCAATGCAATTAAAACGAAGCACCCAGAAGTAATTATAGAATATCATGGGCACTCGGGACCTGGTTTCTCGGTTGCTTCTATGCTTGAGGTTTGTGATAATGGTGCTGACATAATAGATACTGCAATGGAGCCTTTGGTTTGGGGAAAGGTGCATCCAGATGTAATTACTATTAGGGAAATGCTTGTAGATGCAGGCTATGAAGTTGCTCCAATTAATATGGAGGCTTATATGAAAGTTCGTGCATTGACGCAGGAATTTATCGATGATTTCTTAGGCTACTTCATTGAACCGAGTAATATGCTTACTACAGCTTTGCTTGTTGGTTGTGGACTTCCTGGAGGAATGATGGGATCAATGATGGCAGACCTCAAAGGAGTTCATTCTGGCATCAATATGTATTTGCGAAATAAAGGGGAAACAGAACTAAGTGTTGATGACTTGCTCTGCAAACTCTTTGCAGAAGTTGAATATGTTTGGCCAAGACTTGGTTATCCTCCTTTGGTAACGCCATACAGTCAGTACGTGAAAAATGTAGCCTTAATGAATGTATATAATCTTATTACTGGCAAGGAGCGATGGCTTGCTATAGACAATAATACTTGGGGTATGATACTAGGGAAAAGTGGACGAGTTCCAGGTGAACTAGATCCTGAGATTATTGCTCTAGCCAAAGAGAAAGGTTATGAATTCACAGACGTTGATCCACAGACAAATTATCCTGATGCTCTAGATGATTATCGCAAGGAAATGGATGAAAATGGCTGGGATTATGGACAAGATGATGAAGAACTTCTAGAACTTGCTATGCATGATCGACAATATCGAGACTACAAAAGTGGCGTAGCTAAGGAACGTTTCCTTGCTGACTTGGAAAAAGCCAAGACTGCCGAACTCTTAAAGCAAGGTTATAATGAGGCAGATGCTTTGAAGATCAAGCGTCAAGGTACAGAACCGATTGTTGCAACTTCTTCAGGTTCTATCATCTGGGAAATTGATCCAACAGACTATTCAATAGCTCCTCAGTTAGGAACACGTTACATGACGAATCAACCACTTTGCTTTATTCAATCAATGGCTGGATATATTGAGGAAGTGAAATGTAACTTTACTGGTCGATTGACTGAAGTCTTAGCTCAAGGGACAACTGTCCGTAAGGGAGATGCTATTGCTTATATTAGACCAGAGAATGAAGATCTTTGGAGCGAGAGTGAACCACAACGCTTGAAGCGAGTAGAAGCTTTAGCTGAAGTAAAAAAGGTTATTACTCAAAGTCGTAAAAAGTCTTAAGAAGATTTATTCTATCCTTGTGAGTAGTCTTCTAGTTCTTACAAGGATAACTTTCTCCTTATGTAAATATGCTGTGTCTTTAAGGTACAGCATATTTTTTTGTTGATAAGAAAGCTTCTAGCTTAGCCCTTTAGATTTTGGCATGTGAGCCTAGGAAGTCTTAAATAACAAGAGGAGATACAAGGTCTTTAAGCCTGTATCTCCTCTAAGGGTTAAGATTCTTTACTCAGCAATTAGCTGATGAAGTAAGGAATCTCTGCATATAAGTTGTATTATGCTTCCTTCTTTACGTTTGGTTCTTCAAGACCATAACCTTTTTTCTTGTCTAACATCTTCAGAACGAATCCAAGTAAGAAGGCAAGTACTCCTAATGAAGCGAAAATAAGCATGGCTGCACTGTAATCTTTAGCAGCTCCAGTTGTATTATTCTTATTTGTCATATCAAGGACTAGTCCGATAAGCATTGGGATTGATAGAAGACCAATGTTTTGAATCCAGAAGATTGCAGAGTAAGCTGATCCTAGTACCTTGTTATCTATAAGCTTCGGAACAGAAGGCCATAGAGATGCTGGTACAAGAGAGAAGCTAATTCCCAAAATCACAATTGTAGCAATCATAACAACCATTGAAAGTGTTTCTCCAGGTACGAACGGATAAAGAGCGAAGATCAAGTGACAACCTGTAAGCATGACAGCTCCAACGATTAGCATTGTCGCAGCTTTTCCGACATAGTCCATCATACCTCCAAGAAGTGGAGTCAATACCATCGCACCAATTGGGAAAATACTGAAAATAGATGATGCTTGTTCTGTGCTAATTTGTAGGTTGCTTTCGATCATTTCTGTGGCAAACTTCTGGAATGGGAAGATGGCAGAATAATAAAGCATACAAAGAAGAGCTACAATCCAAAAGACTGGATTAAGGAAGATGAGCTTCAAGTCTGAGAAACGGAATGGTTCTTCTTCCTCAACGGAGTTACCTTCTAGCTGACTATCAAGTTGTTTATCCAAGATACCATAAAGAATGTAGAAGATCAAACCGATACAAAGCAAGATCCCTACGAGAGCAACTGGCATAAGGATTGAGTTGTCATAATAAGCTGCAATCTTAGGAGAAAGGAAGAATACGGCAAAAACTCCTAGACGGGCAATAGCCATTTCTGATCCCATTGCGAAGGCAAGTTGCTTTCCTGAGAACCATTTAACAAGAACACGAGACACAGTAACTCCTCCCATCTCACAACCGCAACCAAAAATGGTAAAACCTACGCAGGCTAATTTAGCAGATGGAGGGAATGCTGGAGCGAAGCTATTAAGTATTTCGAAGCCAAAGCCTCCATCATTGAAAATAGAACTTAGAGCGTAAACTTTAATTCCAGCACCAATTACCATTAATCCTCCAGAAAGGATTGCTGTAAAGCGGATACCCATCTTATCCAAGATAACCCCTGCGAAGATAAGGAATAGGAAGAATACGTTAAGGAAGAATTCACTACCTCCATATGTTCCGAATACTGTTGAGCTCCAATTAACCTGTTGTTCCAACATTGTCTTCAAAGGAGACAATACATCTACAAACATGTAGGCAAAGAACATTGTACTACTCATTAGGGCTAGAACGACCCAACGCCACCATGAGTCTTTAATTGTCGGATTGTTGTTTAACTTTTGATCCATAAAAAAATTGGTTTGTTATTACTATTTAATTACTTATTACTTTTTATTGACTTAAAATATGTTAGAGCTTCAGCAACGATGAAGTTACTTCCTCCGATAAATAAGCTGTCTCCCTCTTGACTATCTTCAAGAGCTTGACTTATTGCTTCCTCAACCGATGGAAATTCTTGGTTTTGAATTCCTAGTGCTTCAACTTGCTTATGTAACTCTGCAACCTTTAATGCTCGATCTCCTTGGGCTTGCGTTAAATAATAGCTAGCCTCCTTTGGTAATAGGCGAAGTATTGAATCAATTGCTTTATCTTGAGCAAAACCTATAATTATGCGTAGCTTCTTGTAGTTTAAGCTTTGAAACTGATGAATAACCGCTTGAAATCCAGCCTCATTATGAGCCGTGTCACAAATGATTGGGAAAGGTTTCTCTTGTATTACCTGCCATCGTCCCAGTAGTCCTGTCATTTGGCAGACCGAAGCCATGCCCTTGATAATTGCTTCGTCTGAAATCTGAATCTCCTGCTGACGAAGGCATTCAATTGCAGAAAGGATTGTTTGGCTGTTTCTGATCTGAATGTCTGCTCCGAGTTCGCCCTTAAATGTACCAAGCTTGGCACTTTGGTAGATTTGACCTCCCTTTGGGCAAGCTTTTGCTTGAAGTGGATAGCTTTCTTCTGCGAAGAATATTGGACTTTGTCTCTCTTGTGCAATAGTCTTAAAGATTGTTTCCGTTTCTCTTTGCTTCTCTCCTATAATAACAGGGGTTGAAGATTTTATAATCCCTGCTTTCTCTTGGGCTATTGATGTGAGGCTTTTACCTAAAAATTGCGTATGATCAATACTGATATTTGTAATGATACTAAGAATTGGATGGATGATATTTGTTGAGTCTAGGCGACCTCCCAAGCCAACCTCTATAATAGCAAAGTCAACCTTTTGCTCCTTAAAATAGAGCAAAGCCAAGGCTGTCGTTAGCTCAAAGAATGAAGGTCTAATATGCTCTACTAACTCTTGAATTTCTTGAACAAAGGAAGTAACCCTATCTTCACTAATCATCTCTCCATTAACACGGATTCTCTCTCTAAAGTCGAGTAAGTGAGGAGAGGTGAATAGCCCGACCTTGTAGCCCTCTGCTTGAAGGATTGCTGATAGGCTATGGCTTGTCGACCCTTTTCCGTTTGTACCTCCTACATGAATCGTCTTATAGGACTCATGAGGAGAAGCGAAGTGCTGATCAAGAGTTAGAATATTGTCAAGCCCTTCTTTGTATGCAGTAGCCCCTGTATTCTGAAATACAGGGGTTGCTGTAAAGAGATACTTAACGGCCTCTTGATAAGTCATTCGTTATTTTTATCGAAGAATTGTTTGCTCTCTGTCTGGACCTACAGAAACTAAGGTAATTGGTACTCCAATTTCTTGCTCAATAAAGGCAATGTAGTCCTTAAGTTCTTGTGGAAAATCAGCTTCACTTCGGAATGTTGTAGAATCACATTCCCAACCTTTCATGCTTTTGTAAACAGGTTTGTAGCTATCGTTGAGTTCGTATGGGAAATTTTTACTCTCTTTCCCAGCACATTCGTAGGCAGTACAAATCTTAATTTCCTTGAATGTGTCCATGACATCACTCTTCATCATGAAAAGCTTTGTTACACCGTTAAGCATAACTGTATAGCGTAGAGCCACAAGGTCTAGCCAACCACAGCGACGTTTACGACCTGTTACCGAACCAAATTCATGACCATACTCACAGAGTTTGTTGCCTGTTTCGTCAAAAAGTTCTGTAGGGAAGGGTCCAGATCCTACACGTGTACAGTAAGCTTTGAAAATTCCAAAGACTTCTCCTACATTACGTGGGGCAATACCAAGACCTGTACACGAGCCAGCTGAAATAGTGTTGCTTGATGTAACAAATGGGTAAGAACCAAAGTCAATATCTAAGAGTGAACCTTGTGCTCCCTCTGCAAGTACCGATTTATCTTCTTGTAAGGCTTCATTGATAAGCCACTCACTATCTACAAAAGTGAACTGACGTAGCTCTTCTACTGCTTGAAGCCAAGTCTTTTCGAGTTCCTCTAGATTGCCTAGGGGGAATGCTAAGGCTTCAAGAAGTTTAATGTGGCGATCTTTTGCCTCTTTGTATTTTTCTTCAAAGTTTGTTTCAAGATCTCCGACACGTAGACCATAACGACTAATTTTATCTGTGTAAGTAGGTCCAATTCCTTTCCCTGTCGTTCCTACTTTTTTATCCCCTTTTGCTGCCTCATTTGCTGCATCAAGAAGACGATGTGTTGGAAGGATTAGATGAGCCTTTCGAGAGATCTGTAGACGTTCTATTATATTATGTCCGCTCTTTGAGAGGTCCTTTGCTTCTTGTATGAAGAGGACAGGGTCAAGGACTACGCCATTTCCTATAAGGTTTATCTTATTTCCTTGGAAAATCCCTGAAGGAATCGAACGAAGTACGTACTTAGCTCCATCAAATTCAAGGGTGTGTCCTGCATTTGGCCCACCTTGAAATCGTGCAACCATGTCATACTTTGGAGTAAGTACATCGACAATTTTACCTTTTCCTTCGTCTCCCCATTGCAGACCTAATAATACATCTACTTTTTTCATTATGTTATCTCTATTATTATTACTAAATAGTCAAAAAAATGCTCTGTGAAAAAAATCACAGATACAAATATAAGTATTTTTGAGTAGGGAATGAAGTTCGTAGCTCTTTTTATTGACTTTTTTATTCCTAAGCTAGATTTTTTTTATGTTTATCCATTTTGCTCTTTAGGAATAGGCTTCGATTTGGGCTTTTTTATTTGAAGGGTTTAGCTCTTATTTTAGAGAAGATTAAAAGCCATTGTTAAATTCTTGAAAATTCCTTGGGAAGAAATAAATAAATCTTCCCAACAATTCAAAAAAGTGTTCCCGAAGAAATGAAAATTTCCTCCCTATAATTTTCTCAGTGTCTAGCATGGAATTTTTTATTCTTGTTTGAACTGAAAAATGTATCTTTGCATAAGAAGGATAATCCCTATATAAATATTGTATGATGAAGAAGGAAGTAATCATTAATTATGATTTACTTAGACGAGAAGAATTAAGTGAGGATATTTTGCGTTTAGAGGAGGCAGCTGTTGAAGTTGCCCATAGAGCCTATGCACCTTATAGTTGCTTTAGCGTTGGAGCTGCCGTGCTTTTGGCAAATGGTGAGATTGTAGTTGGCTCAAATCAAGAAAACGCTGCGTATCCTTCTGGTATGTGTGCTGAGCGTACTGCCTTGTATTATGCAGGAGCGATGTATCCAGATGTTGCACCCTTGAAATTAATTATTGTCGCTTTTAACGAGAAAGGTCGAGTACCTATCATTCCTCCATGTGGATCTTGTCGTCAAGTTATTATGGAGTCTGCTACACGTTTTGCTCCTTTTGAGATTCTTCTTGCAGGAGATGAGGAAGTAGTTGTCTTGAAAGACTGTCGGAAGTTATTACCTTTTGCTTTTAGCCAAGAAAACTTATAAGCTCTGAACCCTATCAAATATGGAGGCTCATGAAAAAGAGAAGGAAGACTAAGCTCAAGGCTTACCTTGATCGAGATATAAGTTGGATGAGGTTTAATCGACGCCTTCTGATGGAGGCTGATCGTTTAGACCTCCCTCTTTTGGAGCGTTTGAATTATTTGGGTATTTATTCCAACAATTTAGATGAGTTCTTCCGTGTACGTGTTGCTTCTTTGAGGAGGAGCTTGGAGCATGATTCTTCAAATTCAGAGCTTGATAAGGACAAGGTTGCCACTTCCCTTCGGGAGATTATAAGTCTTTATCGGAGCTATGCTTATGACTTTGACCGTATTCTTAGCTCATTGGTTACCAAGCTTGAAGAGGAACATATCTATATCCTCAATGAATTGGAACTAACACCTGCTCAAGAAGGAGAGGTACGTTCTTTCTATATGAACCAAATAAGTGGATCTGCCAATCCAATCTTTTTGGATAGTCCTAGCTTCGATGCGAATGTTCATTTGAAAGAATCTCTTTATCTTCTAGTCTTGCTTGGGAGAGGTGAAGAGTTGAATGTTGATGTTGATTTGGCAATTGTCGAAATTCCCTCGAAAGAGTTTGGTCGCTTTATTCCATTGTCTAATAATGGTGATGAGCATTACTTGATGTTTTTAGATGATGTGTTGCGTTATTCCTGTCCTTATATCTTTACAGGTCTAGGCTATAGTCAGTATTCTGCTTACACGTTTAAGTTAACGAAGGACGCAGAATTGGAAATGGAGTATGACTTAAAGCAAAGTGTTGTTGAGAGGTTGTCGCTTGGGCTTAAGCAAAGAAAGAGGGGAGAGACCATTCGTTTGGTTTATGATGATGCGATGCCTGATTTTGCTCTTAATAAATTAGCTGATAAGCTTGATCTACATTCTTTGGAAGCTTCTTTTGGGGTTGGACGATATCATAACATGAAAGATCTGATGTCCTTCCCTGATTTTGGTTTGAAGCATCTGAAGTTTGAGCGACGTAGTCCTTTATTAAGTAGTGATATAAGCTACAGCCAGAGTATTTTATCTCAAATCTTGGATCGTGATATTGGGGTGCATTTCCCATATGAGAGCTTTGATCATTTTTTGCGTATACTTAGAGAAGCTGCTATCAACCCAGATGTTGAGGAGATTAATGTATCTCTCTATCGTGTTGCACCTAATTCCAAAGTGATTAAAGCCTTAATGTCCGCAGCTCAAAATGGTAAACGTGTGCTTGCTGTGGTCGAACTGCTTGCTCGCTTTGATGAGCAGAGTAATATTAAGTGGAGTCAGCGGATGCAGGATGCTGGAGTAATAGTCGTTCTAGGGCATGAGAAACTCAAGATTCATGCCAAGCTAGTTCATATCAGCCTAAAGAATGGGCAACAGGTGGCTTGCATCGGTACAGGTAACCTACATGAAGGAACAGCTCAGCTTTATACTGATTACATGCTTTTCACAGCTCATCAAGGTATTTGCTCAGATGTAAAATCAGTCTTCAGATTTATTGAATATCCTTATCTGAATATTGAGTTTGAAGATCTCTTAGTTGCCCCCAATGAACTGAGAAAGCAAATCAATGCTTTAATCAATAAAGAAATTCGTAATGCTCAACGAGGTAAAGAGGCTTATATCAAAATGAAACTTAATCATATCGTTGATGAAGATTTAGTCTCAAAGCTTTATGATGCTTCCAAAGCGGGTGTTCGGATTGAACTCTGTTTGAGAGGAAGTTGTTCTATTATTCCAAATGTTGAAGGCTTGAGTGAAGGGATTTTTATCAATGCAATTATTGATCGCTACCTTGAGCATTCTCGGATTTATATCTTTGCTAATGGAGGAGATCCTCGTTATTTCTTGGGCTCTGCCGATTGGATGCCAAGAAATTTAGATAGACGGGTCGAAGTGATGTGTCCTGTCTATGCTAAACAGATACAAGAAGAGTTAGAAATGATTGTTGATTATGGTTTGAAGGACACTCGTAATGCTTATTTTGTTAATGAAAAAGATGGAATTGCTAGGAGAAGTCTGATTAATGATAAGGAGATGCTCTTCTCTTCTCAGCAAGCATTGGCTAATTATTATAGTACAATTCAAAAAGAACGATGAGTAAGGTTTATTATGCGGCCATTGATATTGGTTCGAATGCTGTACGATTATTGATTAAAAGTTTCGATCCAGAGCATGGGGACTTAGAGCCAAGGAAGGAGCAACTTATCCGAGTACCTCTTCGTCTAGGAGCTGATGTTTTTACAGAAGGAGAGGTTAGTAAGAAAAAAGTTAAGGCTCTCGTTCGCTTAATGAAGGCGTATAAACATCTGATGGCTATCTACAACGTAGAAGAGTATAGGGCTTGTGCAACGAGTGCTATGCGTGATGCTCATAATGGTTCTAAGATTGTTGATAAAATCTATAAGGATACAGGTATTGATGTCGAGATTATAGATGGACGAGAGGAGGCTGAACTTATATCAAAGGACTTATTAAAATCAGAAGCTCTTGGCTCAGATGATAATTATCTTTACGTTGATGTCGGTGGGGGAAGTACTGAGCTAAATGTTCTTTTAGGAGGAACTTTGATAAACTCTGAGTCATTTAACATTGGGACTGTACGTATCTTGAGTAATTCTGTTGAAGAGCAAGAGTGGGAGCGTTTTCACAAGCACTTAGATTTATTGGCTGAAAAGTTTGGAGAACTTAAGATTGTTGGTTCTGGAGGGAACATAAACAAATTACTACGCTTAGCAATGGCTAAAAAGCCTAAGGAAAGTGTTGGTCTACTTTTAGTAGAGGAACTGCATCGTCTCGTTAAGGAATTAAAATCTTATAGCCTTGAAGAAAGAATATCTATCTTCCGTCTCAAAGAAGATAGGGCAGATGTAATCGTCCCTGCAGGAGAGATTTTTATAAGTGTAACTGACCATCTAAAATCTAATGCTATCATTGTGCCAACTAAAGGTTTATCTGATGGGATTGTTGACTGGTTATGTCAGCACTTTGAGTATAAAAAGAAAAAGAATGATTGATTTTAAGAAAGAAGATCTACAAAGACTAAAAGATTTAATAGAAGGGGCTGAAAATATTGTCCTACTACCTCATACTTCTCCAGATGGAGATGCTTTGGGTTCGACCTGCTCTTTTGCAAATGTGTTAAGAGTTATTTATCCAAATAAGGAAATCTCAACTATTTCGCCAGATCGAATAGAAGACTATCTAGCATGGATGCCTCTTGATCCTAAGATGCTTATTTATCCTCAAGAGCAAGGGAGAGCTTTGTCTTTAATTGCTTCTGCAGATTTAATTATTCATTTGGATCATAATCAGGTAAAAAGGATTCGTTATCAAGAATTAATTGATGCCGTACGTGAGAATCCTGCTAAAAGGGTTCTCATTGATCATCATGAATATCCTGATCAAGACTTTGAATTGCTCTTTAGTTATCCTAAATTATCTTCAACTTGTGAATTAGCTTTTGAGTTAATTAAAGCTATGGGTTGGATTAATGCTTTAGATAAACAGTCTGCAAGCTTGTTGATGTCTGGGATTATTACAGATACAGGACGCTTCATGTATGCTT
>PDWI01003801.1_pt1 | contig 21193 bp, 21 predicted proteins | sample 1430891 | NCBI WGS metagenome assembly PDWI01 (sample SAMN01162508, study PRJNA174530) | Oral metagenome, whole genome shotgun sequencing project. | biome: Marine environment; feature: Marine mammal; material: Swab sample of the gingival sulcus; isolation source: swab sample of gingival sulcus... | reverse complement strand
TGCGGACTCATGTGTGTACCTCCGTGAATTACAGGGACGAAGTATTCAGAATACTCCGCGGTACCACCCCGCTTCACACCGGCTGTGTTTCTTCGGCCAATGCGCACTCTGCGCCCCGTAACGTGGGGATACGGTTCCGTCTACTCCTGCTCTTCAAGAGCCGTTTCGGGGAACAGCTCGGGAGGGGTTTTCAACCAGTGCGTACCCGCCGTCTTTCAGCCCGGCCGATGTTCGGCTCCGGACGGCTTCTCTGGGGGAAACTCTCTTTTCAGAATGATTGTTTCCTTTGGGCCGCAGACCGGTTTACTCGTCTCCGTCTTTGCCTGATGCAAATATCGAAAAAATGCGGGCGGCTGTCAAGGGGGCCATAAAATGGATGGGCAGGACGGGCTTGCGGTATGGGGGATTATCCTCTAACTGAATAAATCGGAGTGATTACCTGTTTCCTTATAAACTAAAACAGTATCAGTAAAGGTTATATTACTGGCATAAGGATTGCTTTTAATGTATTTATCCCACAGTTTTTGCATTGAACTGCTTTCCTGCAGCATTCTGCCGATTTTATTGTACTGTGTTACTATTTCATAAGTACCCCGGCTTTTACTCGTTTTTTCAATGGCTTCTTTTAATATAAGTGTATTTATCTTGTCTTTGTAAATAGAATAAAGCATATATAAATCATAGAAATCCCTGGCTCTTGTAGTTGTAATATTTCTACTTGAGATGGTTTCAAATTTTTCAGCAAGCAACGTTTCTAATGTATAGGTCATTATCGGGATTGTTCCTTCTTCTAGTATTTTAGGATAATTATATTTGATTTCCTTTGGTGTAATGACATCACCTGTTGTTATATCAATATTTAGATTTGCTTTTATCTTACCAAAGTTGCAAATAATATTTGCACAAAAATCTTCATACTTATCTTTTTTTCTGATGGGGGAGAGTTTTACTAATTTATAGTTAATATCTGAATTGATGGGGATTTCCAATATATCAGTTATAATTTTAGTAATTATATCTTTATTTACTGATATGCCCTTGACTGTAGTATCCATGTCCATTGTACTTCTCATTTCCACACCTATAAGCGATGAAATAAGCAGTCCGCCTTTAATAATAAATTTATCCTGATATTGAGATTTTGAAAGTTTCTCTAATATCCCTTCAAATAAACACATTTGCAAAAGAGAATTAGGATTTGCACCTGTTTTTCTGGCTATATTTCTAATTGCTCCTTTTATCTGTTCAGGTGATTTCATAACAGAACCTCGGTATATTTTCCAAGTTTTTCTTCCATATTCATTTTTATTGCATATTCTGATAATTTAAGCAGGTTCTTGTTGTTTCTCTTAAAATAATTTTTTAACACTTCGCTAAAAATATCTGTATCAGTTTTTTCTTTATTTCTGATTAAGTCTAAAATTGTTCTTTCGTTATCGTAAATAAATATTTCTCTGCCAAAGGGGGTTAGTATTTTACTTTTGCCAATTTCAAAAACCTCTTTATTAACATAGCTAAAAATTACATTATCTTCCGTAATTCGAGATACATTACTTCCATTTTTAACTGTCATTGTATACACAAGCGGCATTCTGGTTGTCAGTTCATGTAAGTAGGCTGCTGTATTGTGTGAAAAAACTGCTTTAGGTACTCTGTGCGCCAGATAACTGTATTCATCTATTTCTTCATCAGGAAGCCCGTAAAGTCCGGCAGCTATTCTTACCAATTTATCCTGGCTGACAAGCTCTTTAAAAATATTTCTTCTAATTCCTGCTTCTGTTGCCTGTTTCATTGTGATTATTCCATTGTTTTTGTTTAATAAGTAAAATAATTTTTCTTTTTGTTTCATATTGTATTTACCTTTTGTGCGTATATTATACAATAATTAAGCACAAAAGTAAATTGCCGCGCAAGGGATGGGCAGGGCGGCGGAGCCGGACCCCGCAGGAAAACGCCGCGGGTGGCGGCGGGTTTTCCGAGGAGGCCGGAGCGTCAGCGGAGCCCGAGACAGCCCGGCCCGACCATTAAATTGGTGCTTTTTGCTGCAATTTAGTGGTCGGGTGCGCCCGTGGATTGCAAGAGGGCATTTTAGCTTTGCCCTGTGCTGTTCCCTGTGCTAAAATTGTTTAAAACATTATCCCTAGAGTAAGGTTTTTGATGGATTTGCAGAAACTGACTATTGGTCAGATGGCGGAACTAAACCAGATTTCCACTCAAACCCTCCGGCTTTATGACCGGGAAGGTCTGCTTATTCCTTACATGGTTGATTCCCTGACGGGCTACAGATTTTACCATATTACCCAATCGGCAAAACTGGACATGATTCAGTACCTGAAATCCTACGGAATGACTCTCAAGCAGATTAAAAGCCAGCTTGCCGAGAAAGATACCGCTCAGATTAAAACTTTTCTGAGAGAGCAGCTTACTGTTCTGGACAAACAGCAGCAGCAGCTGTGCCGCAGAAAACAGGCCGTTAATCGGACTCTGGAGAATTTTAAGCGTCTGGAAACAATGCCTCCCGGCGGCAGGGTTTTTATGGAGTACATTCCGGAACGCATGATTCTTTTACACCGTTCGGACAAGAATTTCTTTGAACAGGATTATACAGGATATGAACTTATTCTGCGTGAACTGAAGCATCATCTGATAGAAAAAAAGATCGATCTAACTTATTTCAGCAATGTTGGAACCATAATGCGCAAAGAACATCTGCTTTCCGGCCGGTTTTATACAAATGAGTTTTTCCTTTTTGCCGACAAAGAAATTAAAGGTGCGGAACTGGAAATTCTTCCGGCGGCAACCTGCTGCTGTATCTGCTCGGAAGATTTCTTCGCGGAGGCGGAACTGGCCCGTCAGCTGCTGAAAGGGATAGAAGAGCGGGGGCTTTTTGTTTCCGGCAACTATATCTGTGAAGTGATTGTTGATTTTCCTGTATTCGGTAACGACCGGAGAAACATGTTCTATAAAATACAGATTCCCGTAAGTACTCATCAGTCTTAATAAAGATAAATTTTTCTTTAAATTTTTCTTGACCTTATTCCAGCTTCAACTTTTACACTGATTACAGCTAATAAATCCATCGTTTTAATCAGGAGGCGGTATATGGACAGGAATATCAGAACAGCACAGTACGGATGCGGAAAAATGAGTGTTTATCTCATGCGCTATGTTAAGGAAAAAGGCGGAGACCTTGTGGCGGCCTTTGACATGAATCCGGATGTTATAGGAAAAGACATTGGAGAGATAATGGGAACCGGCAAAGAAGGCCTGGCGATTTCAAACGCGGCAGACGCGGAAAAAATTCTAAAAGAAAAAAAAGTGGATGTCTGTGTTATTGCAACCCGGAGTACTGTTGCGGAACTGAAGGAAATTTTTACCATCTGCGCCCGTAACGGCATTAACGCCATTGCCACGTGTGAAGAAGCACTCTATCCCTGGAACTCTTCGCCGGACATTACAAAAGAAATTGATAAAATAGCCAAAGAAAACGGCTGTACAATCTGCGGAAGCGGTTATCCGGATCTGTTCTGGGGAACCATGGTTACCAACCTGTCGGGTTCTTCCCAGAAAATAACAAAAATTAAGGGAACCAGCAGCTACAATGTGGAAGATTACGGCATAGCTCTGGCCATAGGCCACGGCGCCGGACTGACTCCGGAAGAATTTGAAAAAGAAATTGGAAACTACAACAGTCTCAGCTCGGACGAAATAAAGAAACTGGTTGAAAAGGGAGAATACATACCCTCTTATATGTGGAATCAGAACGGCTGGCTGTGCAGCAAGCTCGGATTAACCGTTACTTCCCAGGTGCAGAAATGTGTGCCGCATATCTGTAAGGAAGATATGTATTCCTCCACTCTGGATATGACCATTAAGGCCGGTAACGCTACGGGAATGTCGGCCATTGTTACAACGGAAACCGCGGAAGGCATTACTCTGGAAACAGAGTGTATAGGTAAAGTTTATACTCCGGATGAGTTTGACAAGAACGAATGGACCCTGTACGGCGAGCCGGAGTCTACTGTTGTTGTTAACCGGCCGGCAACAGTGGAACTGACCTGCGCCACCATAGTGAACCGCATTCCGCATCTGATCGACAGCGAGCCGGGGTATGTAACAACCAACAACATGCCTGACAACATCTACATGGTTAAACCCATGCACCATTATGTTAAAACCAGATAGTTTTTATTGCTGATTTTTTAAGCCCGGTATTCAGGTACCGGGCTTACGGGCCCGGTGGTGCGGCAGGAAGGCAGGCGTGAGCCTGCCTTCTGCCCGACAGCTTTGTCTTCAGGATTTTCCGGCCGGAACTATTTTAAGCGGCGGCTTCTCGCCGGCTTTTTTCATTTGCTCTGTGAGCATGACCTGCAGTTTTTCTCGAACGCTGGAAAGTGAGGGCTCCATAACCAGGTTATTTTTTTCCCAGGGATCGGCTTCCAGATTGTAGAGACAGGTTTCTTTGTAGATATCCCAGCAGGGAAAGTTCCAGCCGGCTTGCGGGTTGTCAGTATTGGCCGTTATTTCGTATTTCCAGCGCCGGGTGCGGATGGCCCGTCCAATGTGATCTTCGGAAATTTGCAGAAAAACACAGTTCCGTTCGGGGCTTGCGGCGTTCAGTTCTTCCTGCAGAGGAGTGCCGGCCATGACTGGGGGCGGCGTTATTCCGCCTGCCCGCAGGAAGGTTGGGGGAAGGTCAATTAAACTGACCAGACGATTGCAGCGTTGTCCGCCCCGGAAGCCGGGACCGCAGGCTGCCAGCGGAACATGAATGGATGCTTCATGGCAGGAACGTTTGTATTCCGAATTACGGGTTTTGAAATGGGAGCCGTGGTCGCTGGCAAAAACAACAAGGGTATTTTCCTCAATATTAAGCTCTTTCAGACGCTGCCGTATGCGCCCCAGTCCCTTATCCAGAGCATGGACGGCTCCCAGATAGTCCGGGTAGTTTTCCTTCCAGTCTCCCTTGCAGCCTTCCAGATCCGGCGGCGGCTGGAAATTCCCAAAAAGTTCAGATGAGCCTTTGGGGCCTTCATAGCGGTTTCGGTCGTTCTGATGATGAGGTTCAATATAGGAAAGAAACAGAAAAAACGGTTTTTGCTGATTGGCATGGCTGTCTATGAATTCCAGCGCGTATCTGGTCATGGCATCCACACGGTAGACATCTTCAGGCCATTCTCTTTTGTTCCCTTCAGAGTCAAACAGGTGGCCGCCGTAGCCGTGAGATGTGAACTCCAGGACATCGGATGCCAGCCATTCCTCCCAGCCGCCCCGGCGTTCCGGGGGAACTGGCGATACGGTAAAATCTTCACCGGCTTCCTTGTTGGAGGCCAGGTGCCATTTTCCTATGTAGCCGGTGCTGTAGTCTTTTTCCCTGAAATAATGGGCAATGGTTTTTTCATTCTGCGGCAGGGCAATGTCGTTCCGGAAACAGCCGGTGGCTGTGGCGTAGCGGCCGGTCTGAAGGCAGGCGCGTGCCGGTCCGCAGACCGGCTGGCATGTAAAGGCGTTTTCAAAAAGAACACCCTCTGCGGCCATAGCGTCCAGATGGGGGGTGGTGTTCAGTTTCTGCCCGTAGCAGCCGCAGGTATCCCAGCGCTGCTGGTCGGTAAAAAAGAAAACAATATTCGGATTCATTATTTTTTCCTTTATCTGCCGGGCCGGGGCAGTTCTGAATGTAACAACCCTCGCCGCCGCAGTGAGGTTTTATGTTACAAGATTTTCCAGGAGGGGGGAATATGGATATTCCAATCGGGAGTATTGTCTCTTTTTAACACAGTACTGCCGGATAATTATTCCTGAAGTCTTATGGCAGGTTATAGAAAATGTTTCAGGGCAGTGGGCAGTTCGTCGTGTGATTTTATAATACAGCTGGTTTGGGAGAGGTCTTGGGAACCAGATAAGGGATTGTAATATCCAATTACATTCATACCCGCTGCAATGGCTCCGTTAATACCGTTTTGTGAGTCTTCAATGACGATACAATCCTGCGGCAGAACATGAAGTTTTTCAGCAGTTTTAATGAATATTTCCGGATTGGGTTTTGCCAACTGGACTTCATCTCCGGCTACACTTGCTTGAAACCACCTTTCTAGACCTAATATGGAAAGTGCTGTGTCTACAACATCCCGGAACGACGATGAAGCCACGGCACGAACTGGAACCAGTTTTTGAATCTCACGGCACATTTTTTGAACGCCTTTTACGGCTATATCCGGGCGGTCCCAGAGTTCCTGAATAAACAAAATATTTTTCTGCTGTATTAATTCGTTTACAGAGGCTTCTATCCGGTACTTTTTTTTCATTTCTGCAAAAAATACCGCATTATCCATTCCTGTAAAGGAAAGCAATTCTTCAGACTTAACATGGATTCCATGCCGCAGTAAAATTTGTTGATCGGTCTGAATATGGAGAGGTTCTGAATCGATTAGAACTCCATCCATATCAAATATTAAAGCCTTCAATTAATAATAAGTCTCCCCGGGTTTGTAAGGTTTTACATGCATTTGCAGGTAGTCATCCATGTTTATACTCCTGTCTGTACTCTGGTACATAAAGAAAAGCTGGCTAACAATGTGAACAGCAAAAGGTGCCAGCGCTGGCAGGGTCTCAAAATAGTCCATAGAATCGAATGTAATAACTTTGGCACCGTTTTCCTCACAGTATTTTTTTGTAGCCAATGAGTAGGGACGGGTCGTATCATTTCCTATAAAATGAATCATTGCAGGTTTTCTGAAAAGTATTTCAAGAGGGCCATGTCTCCATTCACAGCTGCGCAGACATGCAGCATGCACCCTGGAGTATTCAATGAGGTTCGTGTAACCGTATTGATATGCCAGAGAGCTCAGTGCACCATCACCAAGTACGTAGAAAAAATCCTCATTCCTGACAGATTCATAAACTTTGAGTGCGTAGTCTTCACTGGACTTTATCACAGAGTCCATTTGCTTTGGGAGTTTTTTCAATGCTTCACTGAGATCTTTAGCACTTTGTGTTTCACCCCGCAGCAGAAGGAATTCAGAGATCAGTTTCAGAAGATTAGCCATTGCCGAGGTGTAAAGGCATTTATCACGGTAAGGAAGCACATAATCGCATCCCCGGGCAAGTGGTCCATTTTCGTCTTTGCTCAGTGCAATTCGGGGAACACCGTGTTTCTGAAGATAATTACTGACACTTACAGTATCAGCAGTTTTACCTGAGTATGAAGCTACTATGGCAAAAACTTTCTTGTTTTTGAACTTCTTTTCCAGTGATTTCTCAGCATCAAATTCTACTACCGGGCCGAAGTTATGTATTGCGGAAATAGTACTGTTTGTTTTGAGATAGTAGTAACCTGTATACAAAGTGCAGTATGAAGCGCCACTGCCAACTAGAAGAAGTTCTTCGGTACCATAATTATGAATGGTTTTTGCCAGGTCCTTGATTAGCTGTTCGTTTCTTTCAAGCGAAGCAGCTATGGACTGGCCAGCAATATAGGCCGACAGAATTTCCGTTTCTTTGTTGATTTGCAGTAAATCCTGGTTCAGGGTAATCATATAAGACTCCTCATAACTTATGTATTTATACAGTCTGTACATGGACTGTTTTTTTGTTCTGACAGCTTAAACACCCATGGCTTTCAGAAAATATTTCCGTTCGACAGGTCCATCAAGCTCCACAAAATAAATAGTTTGTCGTCCTCCACAATGAATCTTGCCATTTTCAATGGGAAAAAAGACCTCAAATCCCAGTAATGCACTTTTCAGGTGACACGGAGAGTTTATTGCCATTTGTCCGTCTTCATGCAAATAACGCGCATGATGATAAGGACGGTCTTCTGGAATAATAGTACTGAGTAAATCAGATAAATCCTGCTCAATGTCCAGCAGACCTTCATTTACGGTTATACCTGATGTTGTATGCATGGATATAATGTAAACCATACCGGAGTTGATATCGCATTCTTCTACAAATTGATGCACTTCATCAGTAATATTGATCATTTCCATTTCTCTGTGTGTCAGAAGAGTTATTTCCTTACTATATATTTTCATATTGTTTCCTCATCCAGTAATTTACTTGCAGTCATATAAAAAAATCTTTCCAGAAAATGATGACTGAAACCTATTTTCTTTATTCCTCGTATTGTTCGTCTCATATCTGCCCGGGGATAACTGCTTGCGTATACAACCTTATTTATGAGGTTGCGTTCAAACAGGTGTTTCCCCAGAGTAGTGTTAATAACATGATCCAGACATTCTGCGGGAGTTCCGCTGTAAACAACCGAGCTGTCCAGGTAGACATTACTGTATTTCATTGCCAGAGATGTTGCTTCATTTACCCACGGCCATCCCAGGTGAGCAATGATAAAATTTGTGCTGGGATTATCAATAACAGCCAGTTCCAGATTTAAAGGATTACCGTCACGGATTTTGGCCTTGGGTGCCCAGTTCAGTCCGCACTGAACTATAACCGGTATGCCCAAAGCGGCGCACTCAGCATAAAGAGGATATGCCTTTTGAGGCGAATCCATTTCAAATTGCTGAAGGGCCGGGTCGAGGTTCAGCCCACGGAGGTTCAGATTCTTGACAGCGTTTCGAAGGTTTTGTACCGAATCTTTTGAATGAGGATCAACCGAAGCAAAACCGATCATACGGGAATTTTTTTTTGCTAAAGCAGAAATTGCCTCATTTTTTCCAATGATAACTCCATGGGCTGTCGAGCAGTCAATTGGCAGAATGACGCTTTTGTCTACTCCGGCAGCATTCATTTCATCCAGGATGATGCTTAATGGCTGAGCTGGAAAATAGAATCCAAAAATGTCTTTAACTGCGTGTTCGAGCTGTTTATCTTCTATAAAAAGCTCCCGGATCATAAAGGGGGAAGTGTTGAAATCAATAATCATTTATTTACCATGTCCTTAAAAATGTATTTAGATTTTTTATCTGTAATATTGCAAACATCCTGAAAAGAAGGATATCGGTCTATTTGCCTGGAAATATACAGGCTTGATACTGCAGAGCCAAATATCATTCGGGCATCCAGTGGCCATCTGTTAAGCGTACCAACTATGAAACCAGCATTAAAAACATCACCGGCACCGACTGCATCATGTACATCGGTGGAAAAAGCAGGTATATGATATTCCGTTTTGCCGGATAAAAGGTAGGAACCTTCAGAGCCAAGTTTAATTATCACTGTAGGACATCCATCATTGGTAAGACTTATAGCAGCTTTCTCTGGTCTCTTTTCTTCTGTTAACGCGCAGGCTTCGTCAAGATTTGGGATGAAATAATCAACAAAACTAAGGTTATCTCTTAAATGTTTTATTGTTTCCGGTTTCCACCCTTCACTATCCCAGCCGGTATCAAGAAGTGTAGTTGAACCGCGTTCCTTTGCCTTTTTTAAGCAGATACCAACATCTTTCAACGAAAAGCCAGGCATGAAAAAACTTCCAAGAATACAGGTAACAGGAAGAGTCTGCGAAGAATCCAGTCCTTCCATTGCCATTAACAGGTTGAAATCCTTCAGCGAACCGGGATCCGAGACAAATGCGCGTTCACCGTCTTCTCTTACAATTGCTACAGTAATGCCAGTTCGCCCATTTTTTATAAATTTTACAGTTGAAGTATCAATACATTCAGTATGGAGATCGTTAAGAATATTCTGGCCGTAATCATCGTTTCCGACACAGCTGACAATTTTGGATTTCACACCCAGCCGAGCTAGAGCGAATGCTGTATATGCACTCTGTCCTGAAGAAAAAATTCCATAATCGGTGCCGAGTACTTCCTGTCCCCAGACAGGAATATGAGGAACCTTTCTGATGATAAGATCAATGTTTAAATTCCCTATAATCAAAACTTCCGCAGGAGATTTGATATCTATAAACGGCAATTCCTTCACTAATTTTGATCATAGGGAGAAGTTTCGATTATGTCAATACTTGATCATATTGTTTAATTTTATTTCGAAAAAGATAGAAAATGATTGACTTCCAACATAATTCAGTGTAGGATTTTTATTGGTTATGGAGAAGTTGATACAGTGCTGAGAGCAGAAAGACAGGCTTTTATTCTTCAATATATACGTGACTACGGTTATGTGAAAACCGAAAAATTAATAGAACTTCTTGATGTTTCTCATGTTACTCTCAGGCGTGATCTTATAGCATTGTCCGAACAGAATCTTGTCAATCTGGAGCATGGAGGTGCTACAAGAATTGATTATCTTGATGGTATAGCTGAACCGATGTACGGTACCAAGCTGTTTATGAATTCGGATGCAAAAAATATTATGTGTGATATTGCGCTGGATTATGTCAGAAACGGCGATATTCTTGTTTTAGATTCCGGTACAACTAATTTTCTTCTTGCTCAGAAGCTCAAGACGGTCAAGTTAAAATCTTTGACGGTCATTACCAGTGATATTATGGTGGCAAAAGAACTCAGTTCTCAGAGCAATATCTCGGTTTTGATGCTTGGTGGTATTCTGAGGAAGTCCTATTTCAATGTTTATGGGCCTTTTACTGAGCAGATTCTTTCTCAGTTAAAGGCTAATCGGTTGTTTATGGGTTTTGACGGGGCAAGTCTTGACAGAGGTCTTTCCCTAAATCTTCTTGAAGAGGTACCGGCCAAGCAGATGATGATACAAATATGCGATGAAGTTATTGCCTTCGGCGATTCAGAAAAGTATAAAAAAGATGCGCCCTATCTGGTTTGCGGCTGGGATAAAGTGACGCATGTCATAGTTGAAAAACAACCGCCACATGAGTTTCTGAAATTGTTCCAAAAAAAAGATATTGTGGTAGAGATGTGGAAACAGGGTAACGAATAGCAGGAGTATAAGAGATGTCCATGCTATATAGTCGTTTTATTTTTAATATACCAACTCGTGTTGAGTATGGAGTGGATGTTTTTAATTTTATAGGTCTTTTTGCGAAAAAATATGGCCGGAAAGCTTTGATTGTCTCCACTTCAGGTCAAAGCCTTAAAGGAATGCAGCAGAGATGCCAAAAACTACTTAAAGAAGAAGGCCTCGATTCCGTTGTCTTTAGAGGAGTAAAAACCAATCCGTCGTATAAAACTGTTGATGAATGCAGTTCTTTTTCTGAAAGAGAAAGATGTGATCTTATAATAGGTCTGGGCGGTGGAAGTGCAATTGATGTTGCAAAAGCTGTAGCTGTTTCTTTGACTGAACGGACTGGTATATGGGAAATTGTTGAAGGCCGGAAAATCACAACAAAGCCACTTCCCTTGATTGCTGTGCCAACTACTTCTGGAACCGGTTCAGAAGTAACTCAATATGCTGTTATTAGTAATCCTGAAAAAAAACAGAAGGAAGGTGTGGGAAAACCAGAGTTTTATCCAGTCCTTTCAGTTGTTGATCCCTCACTTACGTTAAGTATGCCTTCGGAGCTGACAGCGGCTGTTGGACTGGACGCCCTTACCCATGCCATCGAAGCTTACACTACGAAATTTGCTGACCCTATTTCAGATATATTGGCAGAAAAAGCTATTCGGTTGATTAGTCAGTCTCTTAGACGGGCAGTATTTTCTCCAAAAGATATTATTGCCCGCTCGGATATGATGCTGGCCAGTATGCTTGCAGGTATGGCGATTACTCATGCCGATACATCCCTGGCTCATGTAATCGGAGAAGCCGTAGGTGCTGTTTTTGATGTCCATCATGGGTTGGCTGTTTCGCTAACTCTGCCATCGGTTATGGAATATAATTGTTTTTCTAATCTGGAAAAATTCAAAAGAATAGCAGAATTGATGGGCAAAAGGGTTAAAGGACTTGCTGTGCGCGAAGCAGCCATGCTGGCTCCGGAAGCGGTAAGAAACCTTATTTATGATTTGGGAGTTCCCAGGGGACTTGCTGCTTTGGGAGTTCGGAATGATCCTCATATCATGTATCTTTGCACCCGTCCGGGAGCTGACCAGGCAAATATCCGGCCGGCCGGAGAAAAAGACTTTGAAATGATTATTGATGGCAGTATGTCTCATAAAATGTCCCTGTGGGCAGAATAAACAAGGTTGATTGGAGTTGATAAGGATGAAAGCTGCAGTTATATACGGTAAGGACGATATAAGAATTGAAGAAAGGGCCAAGCCTTCTCCTGCAAATAACGAAGTGCTGATAAAAATACATGCTTGCGGTGTATGCGGAACAGATAATTCGTTAAAAAAAGGCGACTATATTGGACGATTCCCGGTAGTAATTGGACATGAATTTTCCGGAGAAATAATTGAAGTTGGTAAGGATGTTTCTGGTTTGAAACAAGGAGATCGGGTAACAGCAGATCCAAACCGTGTCTGTCATAATTGTTTTTTTTGTCAGTCCGGGCAGGAGCATCTGTGTGATAACCTGAATTCCATGGGGGTTCATATTGATGGGGCTGTTGCGGAATACTGCGTCATGACAGAAAACAATATCTATCAGATTGGCGATGAACTCAGTTATGAAGCTGCGGCGTTTACTGAACCACTGGCCTGTGCCATTCACGGTGTGGATCTGGCTGGAATAAATCTGGAAGATACAGTTGTTGTATTAGGTGCCGGTGCTATGGGAAATCTTATCCTTCAATGCGTTAAAAACAGCGGTGCGGCCAATATTATTGTCAGCGAACCTATCGCCCGTCGAAGAGATCTTGCTCTGGAAAATGGTGCTACACATGTTTTTGATCCTTTTAAATGTGACATTGTACGGGAAATAAAGAAAATCAAGACGGTTGGTGCGGATGTTGTTATTGAAGTGGCTGGAAAGGTTCAGGTGCAGTCTGATTGTGTTAGTATGGTTCGTAAAGGCGGGACCATTGAATATTTTGGTGTAAGTCCGGCCAGCTCTGTGGCGCAGCTGAGTACCTTTGATATTAACGAGAATGAATTGAAAATATTAGGTTCTTTCAACAATAAAGCAGCTACATCAAGAGCTGTTGAAGCCTTGGTCAGTAAAAGGGTTAGGGTTGATAATTTGGTTACTCACAGGTTTCCACTTGAGAAATATCTTGATGTTTTTGAAATCTTTGGCAGTGAAGAAACAGTGAAGTTGATGGTGAACATTGTCTGAAGTTTTAATGGGTATGATGTCTCTGTCTTAAACAGGGATATAAATACAAGGAGGCTTTTATGAAAAAAGGTTTTATTATCATTCTGCTGCTTGTACTTACCTGCACGTCTGTATTTGCCAACGGAAAGACTGACAGTGAGGCGCCTGTCGAGATTGTCTTCACAACACCGTCAAACCCAGGTGAAGAGCATACGAAAACACTGGAGATTGTCAAAAAATATATTGAGGATCACGCTGATGGCCGAATGACATTCACGTATCATAGTTCCGGATCTCTTTTTAGTCAGGATGCGGAATTGCCTGCAACTATTCGAAATAATGTTACCATGTGTTATACGGATGCTTCCTGGCTGGGCGATTATATGCCCTCGATCAAGATGTTCTCAGCCGGTTATATTTTCAGCGGACCTGAACATATGGACAAAGTATTGAATGGAGATATAGGTAAGGAGTTGTTTGAACAGGTTGCTAAGGAAGTTGGTGTACGTCCGTTGTGCGCATACTATCTTGGTTCCCGTACAATAAACCTGCGCAGAGAGACTCCCCCTATGACACCCGCTGATATGAAGGGTGTTAAGCTGAGAATGCCTAATTCCGAAACATGGCTTTTTCTGGGCCGGGCTCTTGGTGCCAATCCTGTTCCTATTTCCTGGGGGGAATTGTATACATCGCTGCAAACTGGTGCTGTAGACGGTCAAGACAATCCGCTTCCTGGAATTATGGAAGGTAAGTTTTTTGAAGTTACCAAGTCCATTGCTTTGACAAACCATGTTGTTGGCGCTGTGTGGCCATGTATCAACGAAACAGTATGGCAAAGTCTGGATTCTGACCTTCAAAAAATTCTTGTAGACGCTTTTGAAGCTGGCCGCAAAGTCAATGATGCTGCTGTTAAGGAAGCTGAGTCTAAGCTGGTTGCTTTCTTTGAAAGTAAAGGTCTGAAAGTTATAGTTCCTGACATTGCCGCGTTTAAGAATACTGTCAACAATTATTATCTTAGTGACAAGGAATTCACAAAAGATTGGGATATGGCATTGTTTGAAAAAATTAAGAACCTCAAATAATTGATGTTCCTGTAAAATGAAAAAGGTGTTCCTCTCAGCGAACTCCTTTTTCATTAATTTGGAGGTTTATTGGTACATATGTTGAAAAAAATGGGGCAGTCATTTGTTGATTTTTTTGAAATCTATCTTTCGGCATCCTGTTTTGTTATTATGTTTTTTGCTTTTGTAATTCAAATTTTTACCCGTTACATACTGGGATATCAGGTAAGGTGGACTTATGAAGCTACGGTTATAGGATTTATGTGGGTTGTGGCATTTGGCGCCAGTTATGCAAGCCGGCTTAGAGACCATGTTTCGTTCAGCCTGGTATTCGATCAAATGAGCAAAAAAGCACAAATTCTAACTGAAATTATTGCGAATGTTTTTATAGTTGTAACTTTTATTATTATGTTCAGGCCCGTACTTGATTTTATTAGTTTCATGAAAATAAAAAAGACTGCTGTATTGAAAGTGCCGTTAAGTGTTTTATATGCGCCATTTTTGTATTTTACGGTGTCATCAGTTGTTTACATTATTCGGGATTCGGTACAATCGGTCAGGCAATTATATGAACTGAGAAACGAAAGGGATGATGCATGATGAATGTGACTGCATTGATACCCCTGATAATAGTTGCTTTGACGCTTCTTTTGAACATTCCGTTAACATACGGAATGATTTCTTCCGGGGTTGTGTATCTTATACTGGCCCATGCCGATATTGGTATGATTGTGGACCAGGTAATGGGTACAATGTTTACCAGTTACGTTTTAATGGCTGTTCCGTTATTCATTTTTACCGCCAATGTTATGAATTCGGGTAAAGTTACTGATGCAATGTTTGAATTCTGTAAAGGCCTGATTGGTAAGAGACGCGGGGCTCTTGCCTATGTAAATGTTCTTATTTCTTTAATATTCTCCGGTATGACCGGATCAGCCATTGCTGATGCTTCAGGCATTGGACTTATTGAAATAAAAGCTATGGAAAAGGATGGTTATGATAAACCTTTTTCCTGTGCCCTGACAGCAGCCTCGGCAACAATTGGACCTATTTTCCCTCCCAGTATTCCGTTTGTTATTTATTCCATGCTTTCTGGAGCTTCAGTAGGAGCTCTTTTTCTAGGTGGTATGGTTCCGGGAATACTGATTGCTGTTGTTTTGGTTGTATATATTGCTGTTACTTCCAAAATTAGAAATTATCCTCCAGGTTCTGTTTATACTTTCCGTGAGTTTGTGCATTTTGCTCTTAAAGCCTTTCCGGCACTTTTGACTCCATTGATCCTTTTAGTGGGAATTTATTCTGGAATAGTAACACCTACAGAAGCTGGAGCTATAGCCGGGTTTTACGCCTTATTAATATCTGTACTGGCTTACAGGGTTTTGTCCTTTAAGGATTTGCTGAAAGCTTTTAGAGATACAGCGCTTCAAACTGGTTCAATTACCATTCTGACAGGAGCGGCTTCTGTTTTCTCCTACATTGTAGCCAGAGAAAACATGCCTGCTTTAATTGCAGATTTTTTATTGAATATTACAACAGACAGGCATTACATACTGTTTATTTTTAATATACTTTTTTTGATTCTGGGTATGTTTCTTGATACATCTACCCTTCAATTTGTTTTTCTTCCAATGGTTATTCCTATTGTGAAAATGGTGGGTATTGATCTTATACACTTTGGTGTCGTTATTTGTTTGAATATGATGATTGGTCTGTCTACACCGCCGTTTGGTTTTCTTTTGTTTATTACTTCCGGGATATCTCATACACCTCTGAAAAGTGTTGTTCAGGAAATATTGCCCATGGTAGCCATTCTGATAGGCTTGCTTTTTCTTATTACGTTTGTTCCAAATCTGGTTATGTTTATGCCCAAATTGATGCAGTAATTCCTATTAACAGGAGTAGAAAATGAAGTTGTTAAAAGGTGTGGTGACACCCATGGTGACACCCTTTTTGGAAAATGGAAATATTGATATTAATGCTCTTGAGCAGTTGACCGAAAAGTTAATAGCTTCAGGGGTTCATGGCCTTTTTCCATGTGGTACAACTGGTGAAGGTCCGCTTCTTTCTATAGAAGAAAGAAAACAAATTGCTGAAATTGTTATTAAAAGCGCAAATTCCCGAGTTGTGGTCTATCTTCAAACAGGTGCCATGTCTCTACGAGATACAATTGAGCTATCTCTTCATTCATATGAATGTGGAGCTGATGGTATAGGTGTGGTAACTCCTTCATATTATGACCTGACACAAAATGCTATTGAAGATTATTACAGTACTATCTCTGAGGCTTTACCTTCCGATTTTCCTATCTACCTGTATTCTATTCCTCAAAATACATTGAATGATATTACCCCTCAAACAGCTGCTTCATTGGCTGAGCAATATAAAAATATAGTCGGAATAAAATACAGTGGTGATAATTTTGTACAGCTGGAAGCATATACGAAAATTCGAAAAGGTTCATTCTCTGTTTTCTCCGGTAGTGATAGAACTTTTGCTGCGGTGCTTGCTGCAGGATGTGATGGTACAGTTTCAGGTCTGTCCAATATTTTTACTGAATTGATAGTGGCTGTTTATCAGGCCTATCTGGATAAAGATTTTGACAGGGCCATGACTTTGCAGCGGAAGGTCTTTAATGATTCTCAATGCCTTTTTGAAGCATACTTTCTGGCTAGCCTGAAAGCAGGTATGGGATTAAAGGGGATGCCAGTAGGTTCTACAAGACAACCTCTGCCTGATTTGGTTGACCAGGAATATCAACTGCTGAAAAAGAATTTTTCTGAAATTTCTTTTAAAATACCTGAATAAAAAATATAGAAAAAGGAGACGTTAAAAGAAGATGAAAGACATTACTCCGATTATAGATATGTATTATTCTGCTTTGCCGTCTGGTACTCAGCATTTTGTGGATCAATCAATAGAAAAAATTGTTGAAGCAAAAAAAAATGGCGGAAATATTGTTGTGGTTACTGGCAGCGGCCCAAATCTGCATGAAGGAGTCACGACGCTTATTGCAGAACTTATAAGAAAAGGAATTGTTAATGGTGTAACGACCAGTTCTGCTGTAGTAGCTCATGAGATGGGTGGTGTGTTAGATAAGGTTAAGCGCATAAACGGGAAGCAACTCAGTAAGTTTATTGATGAAAAATATCTTCCCAGAGGAGATTTTTTTGAATTAACTGAAATGCCGGATGAGCGCTGGCAGATTATTTCCAGAGAAATGCTGTTGGAAGAAGAACTTATCTCTCAGTGTAAAAAAAGCGATGGTGATATCATTATTAAGGCTGCCGGAAATATGGCTTATCCAATGGGACTTCGTTCAGAAATGTTGGCAGGAGAAATCCTTAATATTGCGCACACCTATGGCGTACCATTTGAAGAAGCGGCTGGCTGGGGCGCTGATGACCGTACCATGTTGGGAGCTGGAGCAAAAATGGGTATACCGGTATTAGTGAGTATCCCTCAGCTTGTAGGTGGTGGAGGTGTCGGAATTGCTGTTGGAGATAGTATTCCTATTTCACAGCGCAGTGCCCGGATAGCAGAAATGCTGGGAAATGCCTCAGTTATTATTGAATCTGCAGTAGCTTTAACTCAGGAAATTCATGACGGGCCTTTTGAAACTTTTACCGGACATGGCATCTGGTCGAGGTGGATGGGGTATCAAACATACAGTATTAGGGGCAGGTCAATTATACGAATTGATCTGGACGACAACCTTAGAAAAGCCTGGGAAATGGATAAAACCAAAGGAGCAATACAGCAGGCCATTAATCAGGGACTTCCTAAAACTAAATTTACCGATATTCCTTTCCGAATGGAAATGTCTGCGTTTTCCAGATTGGAAGACAGTATTCCTGTGGTTGGAGATATTGGAAGTATTTGGCCGGTTATTGCTGTTAGAGCTTGTGAACAACTGGGAGTTACTTTAAATTTTGTCAGTCATCCTCAACAGAGTGCAGAAGGAATAGCTATGAGAGAGTGGATTGTTAATGAAATTGAACCGGTAAATAAAACTCGTTTGCTGGATACAGTCCAGTCCCGCCGTGTTTTCACCAATAATGTAAGGAGCTAGAATGAAAGTTGTGGGTATTATTCCGGCCCGTTTTAGTTCTACCCGTCTTCCCGGTAAACCGCTGAAAGATATTTGTGGTAAACCCATGATACAGCATGTTTATGAACGGGCTATTAAAGCTGAAGCATTAGATGAGGTTATTGTGGCTACCGACGATCAGCGGATTGTTGATACAGTTATTTCTTTTGGAGGGCAAGCCATGATGACTTCGCTGGACCATAAGACGGGGTCTGATCGGATTGCTGAAGTTGCTCAAAGTGTTGAATGTAGTTGTGTTGTGAATATTCAGGGTGATGAGCCATTGATAATTCCTGAAATTATAGACGAAATTACACAGGAACTTATTAATAATCCTGATAGGGTTATGACCACTGGAGCTTACAAAGTGAACAATACGGAGTTATTTGAAAACCCAAATGTAGTAAAAGTTGTTTGTGATGTTAATAATGATGCCCTGTATTTTTCAAGATCACAAATTCCTTTTCCGAGAGAAAAACAAACCCAGGAAATCTTTGAACACATAGGTGTGTATGCATACAGGAAAGACTTTCTTTTGCAGTATATTGATCTGCCAGCTACTCCTTTGAGTTTAACAGAATCTCTGGAGCAGTTGCGGGTTATAGAGCATGGTTACAAAATACGGGTTGTCAAGACAAAGCAGCCTTACAATGCTTTGAGCGTTGATACGCAGGAAGACCTTGATACGGTTATTGCTATTTTACAGAGTTCCTGAATGGAGACGCCCATGCCCGCAGTAATAATAACCGGAGCTTCCGGAGGCCTTGGAAAAGCCATTGCCCGGCGCTTTGCCGCCGGGGGCTGGACGCTGATTCTGCCGCTGCGCAGAGAGATGGGAGGTTTGGCTGAAGAGCTGGGTGAAGTGCTGGAGGGTGCCGCCGGGCGCGGCGGTGCTGTCGGGCGCGACGATGCTGCCGGCCGGGGCGGTGCTGTTGAGCGCGATGATGCTGCCGGCCGGGGCGGTGCTGTTGAGCGCGATGATGCTGCCGCCCCCGGAGCGCTCCATTTTTTTCAGGCGGATCTTTCCCGTCCGGAAGATATCGAAAACTTCTTTGATGAGATGCGCCGCCGGGGAATACAGGCTGACGCGCTGATAAACAACGCCGCTCTTCAGAACTTGCAGCCGCTGACCGAGCTGGATGCCGCGCAGTGGGACCGCATGATGGCGGTAAATGTCCGGGCGGTTCATCTTTTAACCCGGCTTTTTGCCGGGCTGGAAGGGGCGCAGGGCGGCGCGGACGGGAATTCCGGCGGCAGGGGAGAGGGCGCGGCTGGAAATGCCGGCGTCAGGGGAGAGCGCGCGGGCGGGGCGCCTGGAAAGTGCTGCGGCTCAGCAGGCCGCTCCATAGTGAACATAGCCTCTATTGAAGCCCGGCGGCCGGCGGTGAATCACAGTCATTACGCGGCCTCCAAGGCGGCTCTGGTACAGTACACCCGGGCGGCGGCTCTGGAACTGGGCCCCCGGAACATACGGGTAAACTGTGTTTCTCCGGGACTTATCAGCCGCCCGGCTCTGGAGACGGACTGGCCGGATGGGGTGGAGCGTTACCGGAAGGCCGCGGCTCTGGGCCGGCTGGTGGAGGCTTCTGATGTTGCCGGAGCTGTGTGGTTTCTCTGTTCGCCGGCCGCCGGGGGAATTACCGGGGTTAATCTGCCGGTGGACTGCGGCGCGGGTGCTTCTCCGGGGTATTGATGGAGCTGTATTAAAGGTTCCTGATTTCTTCTTCCGAGAGGCCTGTGGCCCGGGCTATTTTTGACATTTCCAGTCCCATTTTTTTGAGTTCAGACGCAGTTTCCCTCGCTTTTTGATTGGCTCCCAGCTCTTTTCCCTGAGTAACGCCCTGCTGTATGCCCTGGGAAATACCCTGCTGTATGCCTTCTCTGCGGGCGTCCATTTCCAAAGTGGATAGCATCATATATGTTTCCCTCCATGTGTCGTTCTGTTTGATTTTTCCTATTTCTTTTTCCAGTTTCTGAACAAACTTGTCATTAACCGGGGTTCCGTTCATGTAATGCAGGAAAGCCTGCAGGTGTGAATTTTTTTCTTTGTCTGCCGCTTTACTGTTAATAATAACTTTAGTAATGCCGTCAGGCAGGGTAATGCTGACATCTTGAGTGCAGATTGTGTTAAATGTGTACAACGGCAGGTCTTTTTGGATGTAATCAAATGTGCAGAAAAATATAATCCACGTTTCGGGCAGGTCGTTGTAGTCCTGTCCCTTATTTAAGTGGCTGATGTCCAGGGCAGACTGGTAATAGCGCAACCGTTTGGCCAGGTTGTATTGATTGGCAACCTGCATTTCTATGTTGTACAGACGTCCTGTTGTATCTCCAGCCAGAATGTCAAGCCGGATGCTTTTGGCGTTATAATTTTCATCCAGTGTCTTTTGATAGATTATTTCCGTTACAGGGCCAATGCTTTCAGGCAGAACAAGGGAGAGGAGTTCTTTGCACAGCTCCTTCCGGCGCATAACACTGCAGAACATAAAGTCGTCAACAATGGTTAACTCGTCAAAGCTCTTTCTCATACGGTCCGGACACTCCTCCTTATTATAGACTGAGCCCTGTGGGGAGGCAAGTTTTTCAGGGCGAGGCGTGTGCCGGATTTGGCGTAGGGGCAAGGGATGCGCAGGGCGGCAAGGCGGACCCCGCAGGGATGAAGCCGCCCGCGGGCGGCGGCAGTCCCGAGGAGGCCGGAGCGTCAGCGGAGCCCGGACAGCCCAGGAAGGCGAGTGGAACAGCCAGGCTTGCCTGGATTTTCCCGGGCTTCCGCAGGCTGGCACGAAGTGAGCAGCCCGGCCGGCGGCTAAATTGTGACAAAAAGTACCAATTTAGCCGCCGGATGCCCCCAAAAAATCATAAAAATAAAAAAAATGCCGGGAACGCTTGACTTTTATACGCCTAGTGTATTAGTGTAGTGGTACACTAGTTTTGAAGAGAGGTTGCTTGTTATGGTAACGGTGCAGGACATGCGGTTTGGTTATGGGCGCAATGTTCTTTTTGAGGGTTTGAACCT
>PDWI01004527.1_pt1 | contig 21194 bp, 28 predicted proteins | sample 1430891 | NCBI WGS metagenome assembly PDWI01 (sample SAMN01162508, study PRJNA174530) | Oral metagenome, whole genome shotgun sequencing project. | biome: Marine environment; feature: Marine mammal; material: Swab sample of the gingival sulcus; isolation source: swab sample of gingival sulcus... | reverse complement strand
AATTTGTCAAAGCGATTTGCCAAAGAAATTAAGATGCGCCCATAATGCTATTCTGTGGACAAAGCGAGGCATTGTACGCTTAGGTTTCTTTATAAAGAGTGAACGTGCTAAGCTATTCCGAGACTGGGCAGAGGAGCTTATTATTAGAATAGATGAGCAAAAGAATCTGTTTGGCGAAGTATCGCAACCTAAAGCATTACCCCCAAAGCGCAAACACAATCGTTTAACCCAAGAGAGAATGGTAAGCCTCTTGGCTGATGTTTGTCAGATTGAAGATAAAGCATTGCGTGTGCGTATTACCAATAAGTTAATGGAGGGAGGTAGCTATGGTAACCTTTAATAAAGATAGCTTTAGTATAGATGTGCATACCGGTTTTAATCCTGTAAACGAATGGTTAAATACTTGCAATGGTTTGTGCGACCTATTGCATAATGTAAATGAGGATAATATAATACCGGAGACCTACAGCTCGGTGATATATCTTTTGCAAAATATGCTGCCCGACTATGAGACGGCCAAAAAGATGTTTGACTGTTAATTTTTTAAGCCCCTTGGTTGGGGCTTTTTTATTTTCTTATTTTTGCGGATGAAATAAGAAAAGAGTTAGAGTATGAAGTTTTTATATTTGTTGTTATCATTTGTTAGTTGGATAATAGGTCTTTTTTTGATGCTTGTTGCCATAGTTGGTGTTTTTTCTGAAGATAATATAGGAGATATGATCATAGGCGTTGTTGTTAGTTTGTTAATTAGCTTTGCCTTTATTTGGCTTGGGGTAACAATGTCAAGAAAAGCAAAGCGTTTGGGGTTTAAAGTTATTTCTGATGAAAAAATTAACAAACTATTAATTGCTGCAGACGAGAAGGAACGAAAATCAAATGTTAAAAATAAAATTAGACCAATGAATAATGGAATTGCATACAGTAATGTTGCTTTTAATATAAAAAACAAAGGTGTGCAATTGCTTGAAAGTTTATATGTTCTTTATACTACTAAAAACATGGACACATTAAAAGGTCGTTTTGATTTTATTGATCATATGTATTCTTCTTTTGTAGAAGCATCTTGCGACAGGCGTTATATTTCAGATGTTCAAGAAAGTATAGATATATATAAGTCTATGTATTACGATAGAGTTTTGTATGATTTTCAAGTCCAGTTGATAAGTGTTCCTTCACGCAGTTTGTTACAAGAATATTATATAGGATGCGTGTACAATTGTTTTTGTAGGTTTTTAGAAGAACAGGAAACGCAAATAGCAGCTTTGAAAAGAGATAGCGCTAAGCAAAATAGGATAAAAAGAATTGTAGATATTGCAGACGAAGCTATTTTAGAGATTGATAGTTATGCTGTAAATAAGCAACAATCTCAATCATATATTGATGATATAACAACAAAGCGAAACAAATATCTTATTAAGTAAAAAGCCCCGATTTTGGAGCTTTTTTTATTTAAACAATCTTTTGCGTACCACTTTTAAAGGCGGTTTGAGTATTTCTTTGCGCTCTCTATTATCGAATAGAGTGGTAGTATAAGAGAGTGTATATACGCGGGGATCTATTGTTTTGCCTCTTTGGGTTTGGGTGCGGATAAGGCTGCTGTAATTTGCCTCTGTGTCTTCTACGCCGTGTAGGCATAGGTTTATCTTCTTTAGCACTGCAAAGTGTGCTGCTGCGCGTTCTCTAAGCGTGGTGGGGGCTTGTGTATTGCTGCGGTCGTACACCCTAAAGGCTACACGTATATTTACAGTAGCTACGCCTTGTTGTTCGAGCCGTGTGGTATTTTCCCATTGCACCTGGGGCACGTCTATCAAGGCGCAAGGAAAGTTAAGAGGCGGGTGCTCCATTTCCAGCTGCCCAAAGTCTTGGTCTATCCACTTAAGCTCCGGCACCTGGGCACGCAATTTGTCTTCTATGCTTTTTATTATTGTTTCCATATTATTTAAAAATTTCTTTGAGGGTTTTGTTTATAATGCGGTCTATTTTGGGGTTGAGCATGGGGTGGTGGCCTATAAATTGGCGTTGTGGCATGGTATATTTTATATTTAAGTGTGTTTTTTTGGTAAGGGCTATACCTTTGTATTTGCCCTTTCCTGTCTCTTTGTATTTGGCCCAAGCCCAGCGGCGCATCTTGGGGGTTACGGTAGGTTTGGTATGCACCTCGCCACCCCAGTTGTGCAGGGCTGCATAAGGGGTGTTGCTGTGGAAAATAATTTTGTTTCCACTAATATGGGCGCGTATAGACTTGCGCAGGTGGGTGCGGTGTTGCAGTGTTTTACCATTTTTGGCTTTGGCGCGTTGGCTGGGTAGCCACAGATCGGTAAAGAAAGCTTCACGTTCAAAGTTGTTGTCGAACTCGTCTTGCAGCATTACTTTTATGTCTTTGCTTATGTTTTGCAACTTGGCTATATTGCCCGGATGAAAGGCGGCAACAAAGTCTTTTAAATTTTTATTGGCCATTTGTTTTGAATATTAAAAATAATGTTGTATATTTGCCCCATCGGGGTTAAGTTAATTCTACCCGGGTGACCGCCAGGCTCTTTTTTAGGAGCTTGGCTTAATTTTTTATATACTCATAAAGTTTATTATCAAGTATATACCATATAGATTTTAACTTAGGGTTGTTAGTTTTTACAGCTTCCAGTCTTTTGTATAAAAATGATTTTTTCATATCTTCTTTGATGTAAAACACAATGCTTTCGGCACCTTGTTGTACAGCTTCCCCTGCTCTTTTAACCATTTTTTTGTGACTAAACACCACTTTTATATCTGTTTTTTTGCCTTGGAAATAAGTGTCAAATTGCTTAAGTCCTGTTGATTCGTTGAGCAATTGTGTTATTTTGTCTTTTGCAGACAAAATTTTGGCTGTTTGCAATTCGTAGTATCCTGTATTAGGATCAAATTTATGCCCTTTGTGCGACACATAGAAGGTGCCTGTATGCGGATTAAAATCACGTGTTGGAAGGCTTATATTGCTATCTTCCGGGTGTTTTATTTGTTTGACAGGGTATTCTTTTTTTGTAAACTTCTCGTACTTCTTCTGTGCTGCTTTTACTTGTTTGTGTTTGCGCAATATAGCTTTGCCCGCGCCGCTTACAATAGTCTTTTTTATGTTCTTTGGCAAGTTTTGGTGATAGGGATGGTCTTTGCCAAATACCTGCTTTGTTTTGCCCGGATTGGTACGGAACATAGCAGCTTTGTTGGTACCGTCTGCCCCTATGCGTGTGGTGGCTGTTTTGCCCAGCTCTTGCGCCTCTTTGGAGTTGCTTACAGCGTACATATCTTTAAGCACCTGCTTGACATCACAGAAGCAATTCCAGTCGTTGGGTGGCAGGTAGTTGTTCCAAAAGGGATCGCTGGGTGGTAATACAATACCATCCATGGCGGCATGGGTGGGACGGGTGTTGTGGCCACGTATCACGTATTTCAGATAATATCTATCGCCATCGGCGGCAAAACGTTGCCACTTGGCACCCATATAAGCCGAATTGGTAGCGTGGTTGTATTCTGCACTTAGGTAACTAATATTGTAAGTGTTGTGTACTTTTAGCACTTCTTTTTTAAAGGCCCACCAGAGACGCAAGTTGCCTTGATCGTCTGTGAGTAGGTCGCTTACCTCTTTGAGTTGCCAATACGATTTGCAGGCACTAAATACCCAAACGTCCTTTTTGAGCTCGAAAATAAACTTTTCATCGGGTTTTATATCCAATTTAAAACCTGTTTCAAGGGCATGATTGAGACAGTCGTATGTTTCATTTATAATGCCTTCGACTTCGTTTAGCAACTTCTTGTCGCTTAGTTTGCCTTTTTTGCGGTATATGGTTCGGGCGGCTTGTTTTAGCGTGTTAAACGCCACCTTTGGCGGTGGGTTTTGTTCGTTAAGGTGTATAAGGTCTTCGCTGCTATTGTATAGCTCTGTAACTTTTTGGTGTATTGCCTTGGCGTTTAGAGCAGGGGTGTCGTCAAGGCTTAGGCGAAAAAACGTTTTAAGCGGTCAAAGCCTGTAGGCACATCTTCCGTATCGGCTTTGTTTTGTTGTTTTTCTGTTTTATCCGGCTTGTTGTCTTTTACTGCATTTTTAAAAGCGGCCCCACCTTTGGGGATGGGTACGCCATAGGTATCGTAAAAATACTCGGGTGGATATTCTATTTTGTTGCTCAACTCTTTGTCTATATTAAAGCGATCTTGGAGCTTTTTTATATCCGTTTCGGTTTTGTATTGGAATTTGCCACCGGCAGGGTTAAAGCCGTGCATTTCCAAAAGCTCTAAGAATTTGGTGTTTAATATATTTAATACATAGCGTCTGTCTCTTGCCGTATATTGTTTTGCAATCTCTAAATGCACATCGGCTTGGCTGCGACTACTGCCGTTGTCGGTGGTCATGGTTTGGCCTACCAGTAGCTTGCTTAAATACATGTCGCATATATTTGCTAATTTGTTGTAAGCATCTGCGGAACCGGCAGCATTGGTAATTAAAAACTCCAAATCAGTATCTTTTGGGTGTATAACGGTGCCAAAAGCCCCCATATCTCTAAGCCCCTCCATAAGTTCTTTTTTGGCATCGTCGTTGTATAGAGGGTAAGAGCCTTTGCGGATAGGGTTGGCAAATATCTCGTTAAAGCTTGCCCAATCGCTTATATCGCCTCTTTTGAGCAATACCCATGGTACGGCTTTTAGCAATAGTCCCAAGTCGTTTTTGGTACCTACAGGCACAGTATAGTAGCTATAAGGTGGCTGCAAGAAATCTATACCGTCGCGATCGTGTTGGTGTTTTACAAACAGATGCTTTTTGGGAATGATATGTTTGCGGTCTAAACTCTCAAAGTCGTTGAATTGCGCCCCGGCAATATCTGTCCATAACAAGCTGTATCCCCATAATTTGCTGCGCCATATTTCCAGTACAAAGTCCTCGAACCAGGGCAGCTCTATAAGATCGTTAATAGCCGTGTGTTCTTTACCTTTTAACGAAAACACAATAGGATCTTTGAATAGTGCGTTTTCCCGTTGCTCTATTACAGAAGTTAAATGCGCATCTATAATAATGTCGTGGTATATATCGTATAATGGCGCACGGTTGGGGAATTGTACATTTTCTGCCTGTTTTATGGCAGTGCGCCAGTGTTGTATGTCAAAATTTTGTCTGCGTGGTGCAGCAGCTACAAAGTGCATTTCTTTGCGCACTTTGTTTTGTGTTATGTTTTGCTTTTTATATTGTTTCTTCTTTGCCATATTTAAAAATTGTTTCTGCGTTTTGCTTGTGATGAAAAGGCGAAGGGACCACGACTGTTTATATCTATACCGTTTTCGCCCGTGCCGGAACCATTGCCGGCTGCTAATGGTAAATCGGCTTGTATAATACCTGCTGCTAACTGTTTAAGCCAATCTATAGCGCGTTTGTAACGAGCCCTACGGTCTTCCAAATCTTGTCCGGGTAAGGCTATGGCTACTATTTCGTACACAGCTATATCACAGGCAAAACTTACAAGTAGCGCATGCCTGTTGTTGCCTGTTTTGCTAAAAATAGCTTCTGTATCGTATCTGCCTATCAGGTAGCCGCGTATTTCGCTAATTGCGGAGCTTATAGCATGCAGCACTATTTCGTTATCGAGTCCTATAATGCTATCCAGCTCGTGCGGTGTTATTTTGCTGTGTATATCGTCTCTTGTTATAAACATGTTTATCTTAGTTTTGCGCGCCTTGGTTGGCTGTGATGTATCTTATTTTGTTGGGTGTTGCCTTTTCTTACTATAAAAGTGGTCAGGTATTCTATATTTTGCTGTTCCGCATCGGGGGCGTCGTCGGGTGTGCTGTATCCCGGCTCTATGCCTTTAAGGTGGGCTATAGCCACTTGGGTATCGCTGTCGCTTTTTAGTTTCTCGTCGTATTTTACCCGCCCCATTTGGTAGTATGGGTGCATGGTAAGAATACGGTTGTATTTCTTTGTCTTGGGTGTATCAACAATGCTAATAGGTAGCTGGTAACCATATTCGTCTGCTACTTTTTCCAAGGCATCTTCAAGCGGCTTGTTCCAAAACTGCTTCTCTACCCGCCAATGTATTTTTACACTGGGTGGCATTTGGTAGTCTATGAAATACATCCACCTAATTGCCACTTCCATTTCGCACTGTTTGTTGAAACAGCGTAGGTGCCAAAAGTCGTAGTCTTTTAGCCCCATGACGCGTATAGAGTTAAAGTCGTTATTGCCCGAATAGGCCACATCCCAATGCCCGGCTATTACTTTAAAATGGTTTAACCTCGGAGCTTTGGCAAAGTGTATCATATCGTCGGTAAACACCTTGCCTTCTACATGTGGCACATTGTTGTATTCTGCTTCTGCTGCCAGTGTGCCTATTTCTTCCTCTAAATTCTTATAGTAATCTTCGGGATATTTGGTCTTCCACCTTGGCAGCTTGGTAACAGGGTCGTAAGCATCTACCTGGTGTAGTTTCCACTTCGAGTGTTTTATCCTCAATTCTTCTTGTATAGAGCGAGGGAATGGGTTGTTATTAGGGTGCAGATAGCGGCGTGTGTCTCCGTCCATAGTGGGTATTAGATCGCGTTCTATCCATTTCACTACTTCGTCTTGTCGCTTGGGGTTTTTCACCGTGTCTTTATCTTCTAAATCGTCGCATATTATCATGTTGGGACGTTTACCACCAATACGCAACCCCCTGGGGCTTTGCCCCATGCCAAGTGCTTGTCCTATAAACCGCTTGTCTTTAGTTATAAAGTCCCCGTCTTCCCAGCTGCCCCGAATCTTTTGCTCGCCAAAGTCATGTATTAGTTTTTGGTTAGCCGAAAATTCTGCCTGCACATCGCCAAGCAGGCGTTTGGCTTTTTTTTCGTTGTTGCCTATAAGTACTACATATACCGTTTCGCCTCTTATCCACAGCCATATAGGTATAAAAATATCTGACCATACCGACTTGGCCAAGCCTCTGCCCCAACGCACCAGTACCTTGGCGGTTTTGTTTTTGGCTACATAGTTGGCTAATTCGAGATGGAAATCGGTAGAAGCAGAAGGCGCTATATGTTTAAAGTATTCTTCTACAAAATAGCCCACGTCTTTTTTGGCGCGTGCAATACGCGCTTGTTGCTCCTCTTTGGTCTCAAAGGGGTTGAGTACAGCGCCTTCCCGTATTAGCTTAATTCTATCTAAATAAGCCTGTTTAGCTATTTTATCTTGCTGTTTCATCCTTATAGCTTATTAGATATGTATTGTATATGTGCTTCTTGAAAGTCGAGGGTGTTTACAAATAGCTTAGGGTCGTAATGGTTCAGGTGTTTAAATATATCTTCCATTACATATAGGTAAGTGGTAAGTGATACTTTAGACTCTTTATTTATGGTTTCCAGTGTTTTATTCCACTTGCTTACAGCATCGTCTATTTTGCTTACGTTTGCGCGTAGTTCGTTAATAGTATCTGTATCGCCTGCCTTTTCAGCCGTCTGCAATTCTCTGTTGATTTGTAAGCGTTGCTCGCTTAGGTCGCCTATTATATTTTGTATATTAGTGATGCGGTTGGCAGGCGAAGCCATGCGTGCATCCCGCTCGCGTTTCCAATTCTCTTTGCGCACCCATTCGCCTACTGTTTTTTCAGTAACCCCAAGCAGCTCGGCTATCTCTTTAGCCGTTTTGCCTTGTTCTATATATAGCACCTTTGCCGTTCTGTGCTCGTTTTTCTTTCTTATAGCCATACACCAAATTTTTTACAAAATACGTACTTTGTACTTTTTCTAACAAGCAACAGTGTAATACTTGTATAGTTTTATACAACTATTATACAGGTATTTGCATGGTATAAGTTAAAGTATTTCTTTTGCATCTCAAAACAGATAAAACCAAAAAAATAGACTATGGCAACTTTTGTGCTTTTTGATGAACAACATCTTGTATACGGTGCACGCGTGTTGGTGTCGGGTATGGACTTGAGCGAATTTAAAATGAACCCAATCATGCTCTTTAACCACCATCGTACGTGGCGCGGTACTAAAGATGAGATGCTGCCAATCGGGAAGTGGGAAAACATCCGCAAAGACGAACTGAAGCTCTATGCAGATGATTATTACGATAAACACGATGATTTTGCGCAGGCAATAAAAAACAAAGTGGAACAGGGTATTCTTAATATGGCATCGGTTACACTTATGGTGATTTCTACCAGCGATGATCCTAAGGTGTTGGTGCAAGGTCAAACCCGTCCTACTATTATAGAAAGCCGCGTTGTGGAGGCTTCTGTGGTAGATATAGGTAGAAACAAAGGCGCTTTTAAGCTACGCAGAATAGACGAAAATGGTAAAGAAATTACCACACCTGTGTTTATTAAACTTATAGACGAAAGTGGTGCGGAAATTAATCTAAAAGAGGATAACCACCTGTTGCCGTTGCTCTCTTTAAAGGAAGGTAAAAAACAACCCGAAACAAATTTAGAAACAGATATGGAATTAAAAGACTTGGCCATGTCGCTCGGCCTTAAAGAAGATGCGACCGAAGCGGAAATTAAAGCAGCGCAAAAAGCACAAGCAAAAGAGCTGCAGCAATTGCGAGATGCGAAAGCTAAAAACGAGGCTGATTTGGAGGCTTACAGAGCCAAAGAGGCGGCCGAAACCGAAGCGCAAAACGCAGCTGTAGTAGATCAAGCTATTGCTGAAAAACGCATTTTGGCCTCTGATAGAGATACCTATTTGAGCCTGATGGAAAAAGATGCCGAGGCTACTAAAACCATCTTGGCTAAGATGCCGGTGGTTGAAAAGCCAAGTACAGATGAGGGTGGTACAGATGCCGCCACTGATCCATGGGCTTTGCGTGAAGCGGAAATTAGAGCAAACTTGAAGTAGTAACCAATTGAAATACAGAAAGGGAAATATAATATGAAGTTAGCGAGAATAATAATGAGTTTGGTGCTTACCATGGTGTTGAGCACAGCAATGGGCACAGGTATAGAAATGGCTGTAGGCCTTAATGCGACTGCGGTGGCAGGTACGCTCTTTGGTGGTAGTATAATGTTGGGTGCTGCCAAGGTGTTTATGCCTAACGGCTTGCTGTTTGATGTAAGTATAAACACTGCTTATGCAGGCGAAGTGCTGGCAAAGCTCTTGGTAAGAGCCACTACCGGCAACCAGTTGGTAGAAGGTGGGCATATAAGAGTGGAACCTAATGTTAACCATAAGTTTTATATACCACGCCTCAAGACCGGTAAAATGCTACAAAAGCGCAAAGAAATGCCTGAGTCTTCTGACAGTAAAGGGGATTTCAATTTGGATGACAAGGCATTGGAGCCTAAGGAGTTTATGGCGTACACCGAGTTTAACCCTCGCAGCTTTGAGCGTTTTTGGCGTCCTTACCAGCCTAAGGGTGAGTTAGTGTTTAGAGAATTGCCTACGCATGTACAAAACACTTTGCTTGCAGAGTTGGCCAAGGTGGTAGACTTTGAGTTGGGCGGCCACTTTATTAATGGCGAATATGCCGCTACCGGCGATGATAAGCTGTTTAACGGTATCTTGAAGCGTATAACAGACGATACGGATGTGATTAAGGTGGATTCCGGAACTGTAGAGCCTATCACGGTTCAAAACGTAGTGGGTAAGCTTACAGCTGTGTATGCTCTTATTCCTAAAGCTTTAAGAGGTAAGAAACACCTAAAATTCTTCATGAGTGTAGAGGATGCAGATTTGTACGATGACGCCCTTTCAAAGCGACAGTATAAAGGCTCAAATTACACAGATAAGAATCCGGAGCGCTTTAAATCTATACAAATTGTACCCTTGGCAGATTGGCCTAAGGATGTGATTGTGTGTACTATTGCTTCTATGGACTTGGATACTAACTTTTGGGCAGGTGTAGCCCACGTGAACGATACAGAGGCTATCAAGATAGACCGTGTAACCAATGCCGGTGAGAAGTACTTCTTTAAAATGCTAATGAAGGCAGATACCAATATAGCTTTTGGTGAAGAAGTAGTGCTCTACGATGCGCGATAAGATAGATGTTTAAATTAATGCTCTCTTTTTCAGACAGGGGGCGGGCTGGTTCTGCCCCCTTGTTTTTTAAAATAGAGAAAGAAAGGAAAAACAATGACTGAACTTTTGGTGTGGCGATTAATAAGCGTAGGTGCTATTGCTGTTTTGTCTTTTATATTGAAGCAATGGTTTAAAGACTCGATGGCTAAGCTGGACGAAATTATAAAGGCTATTAAGGATAATGATGTGAACGACGAAAAGCAAAATGGGCAGATAAAAGTATTACAAGAGGTTCAGAAGACACATGATAAACGATTAGATGCCCATTCTAAGCGTATTGCAAATATTGAAAACAAATGCAGATGAAAAAGCCGGCAGATTTTAGAGAAGCATTTATAAAAACAAATAGCCATGAGGGTGGTTATGTAAACAACCCTGTTGACCGTGGAGGTGAGACCTTTGCGGGTATATCATGGCGCTATTGGGGCAATTGGGAGGGGTGGTTTATTATAGAAAAGCATAAACAAAATTGCACCCCTGAAGAATTGCCGTATGTGTTGGAAAACGACAAGGAGTTAAACGCTTTAGTGGAAGAGTTTTACCAGATTAATTTTTGGGACGAAAATTCTTTAATGATGTTCCCCCAGCAAGTTGCCGAGGAGCTCTACGATACAGGTGTGAACCAAGGTGTGGTAGTGGCTGCAAGGTATTTACAACGCTCTTTAAATCTGCTAAATAGAAACGAGAGGGATTATAAAAATTTAAAAATAGATGGCTATATAGGTGTGAAAACTGTAAGAGCTTTTGAGGCTTATATGGCAACGTCTAAACGAAAATACAGAAGTAGAGAGCTTTGTATAAAATGGCTGTTAAAGCTATTAAATTACTTCCAGATGGCTAAATATGTAGCTATTAGCGAAGCGGATGGCAGTCAGGAAATTTTTATGCCGGGTTGGTTAAATAGAATTTAAAAGTATTTGATATGAAAATTAATCTGAACGTGATAGACAGTATAGCTGCGCTCTTGGAGCCGGTTAATGCGCTTGTAGATAATGTAACCACAAGCAAAGAAGAGAAGCTTGAAGCTCGCAACAAAATGCAGGCGCTTCAAAACGCACTTATGGTGAAGGCTCTTGAGTACGAAAGCAAAATGGTCGAGATAAAAGCCAAGGCGCTCATGAGTGAGACTATGGGCAGTTGGATACAACGTTCTTGGCGCCCTATTCTTATGCTGGCGTTCGGCTTTATCGTTATATACGAATACTTTTTGGCCAATGTTTTCGGGCTTCCTAAATCCAATCTACCAATCCAATTTTGGGATTTGTTGAACCTTGGTATTGGTGGTTACATTATAGGACGCTCGGCTGAAAAGATAGTGCCAAAAATGAAGTTTAACACTCCTAAAAATAAAGACAATGAGTAAAGTACAAATAAACGTTACCAATGGTAACATAGGCAAAGTAGATGATTTGGGCAATGGTGTAGGTGGTTTGATACTGCTTGTAGACCAAGCGCCCGCCACCCATGGTTTTGGTAAGGTGTTTACCTATTGCCAATACGAAGACTTGCCCGAAGAATTTGCAGCTATAGAGGCTTGCAAGCTATACTTTAAACTGGCACAGGGACGAAAAGTCTTTATAATGCCGGTAAAAAATACTACAACTGTAAAAACAGTAGTGGACAGTACCACGTCTACCGCTTATGCTAAGAAGCTTATTGCTGCTGCCAATGGCGATATGGCATTTTTGGGCGTGGTGGGCAGTATGCCGCATACAGATGTGCAGGCAGCTGTAACCAATGCCCAAGTGCTATATGAAGAAGTTTTAAGAAATTACAGCCCATGCGTGATAGTGTTGCCTGTAACTTACAATGCCACCTTGCCGGATCTAACACAAGGCAGTGCCGATGCCGTGGCGGTGGTAAATAGCGCCCATGGCGATGAAGTGGGCTTGTTGATAGGTCGATTGGCCGCCACTCCTGTGCAACGCCATCCGGGCAGAGTAAAAGACGGCAGCATGCCTATTATCGACGCTGAGGTAGGCAATAAGCTTATAGACGAAGCCCCTGAACGCGTAAACGAATTGGTAGAGAAAGGTTATGTAAGCTTAGGGGTGTTGATAGGCAAAAGCGGCTACTATTTCTACAATGCCAATACAGCTACAGAACTTACCAGCGACTATTGCAATATAATGAATAGACGTGTGATGGATAAAGCTGTGCGCGTGGCTTACCAGGTGTATGTAAACGAGCTTAACGATGAGCTTGCAATCAACGACGACGGTACTCTGTCGCCCTCTGTGGTAAAGTATTTCGAGGGATTGATAGATAACGCCTTGGGGGCACAAATGGTGGCTAATGGTAATATTAGCAACGCCAAGGCTTTTGTAGACGAAAAGCAAAATGTGTTGCAAACCGGCAAACTAACTGTAGAAGTTAAATTATTGCTTGTTGGTTATAGCGAAGAGATAATAGTGAATATGGGTTTTGCTATTGCTATTGATTAATCTAAAAATCTAAGAATATGGAATTTAATAGTAAAGAATACGCATGGGCAAATATAGAAGTAGCACTTTTTGGGCAAAAGATAAGAGGTTGCCGTGGTGTAAAATACAAAAAAACACAAGAAAAAGAGCCTGTGTATGGTGCGGGTGATAAGCCGCATACTATCCAGTCCGGCAATGTAGCAGTAGAAGGGGAAATATCAATTCTACAAAGTACGCTTGAAAAGATTTTGGAAGAAACGCGTGCTACTTTAGGTCCCGGCGCTTCTTTAACAGATATTCCCCCATTCGATATACCGGTGTCTTACAAACCCAAATACGGTGGGAAAATAGTAAACGATGTTATTAAGTTCGCTGAGTTTACAGAGGTGGAAAAAGGGATGAACCAAGGCGATAAGTTTATGGAAATTACTTTACCCTTTGTTGCTTTGGATGTAATCTAAAATTATAAAAACAAATAGAGAGATGAAACAATTAACAGAAAAAGAAATTAAAGCCTTAAAGGCAAAAATAAAAGCAGATGCCAAAGGTGAAGACCAGTCTGATGATGTATTTGAAGTTAAATACAAAGGTGGTTTCATATACTTCAAAACACCAAACAGAAACGAGGGGGAATATATCTTATCACAGGTGACTAGTGGGCCATTGGGCATGGTAGAGGCTTTGGTAGAGCAATGTTGGCTGACAGGCGATGAAACTGTAAAAACAGATCCTAAATTTTTGATGTCTATGGTGCATAAGACAGATGAAATCATGGGTGTGTCGGCTGTGAAGATAAAAAACTATTAGAGGCTACCTCGGGGAAGTTCGAGGATAACCCGGTAGCCTATTATAACACACTCCTGGAGTATTATCTGCATATAGATCCTTACCAACTTACGGACGCCCAATGGGCGCTAAAAATAAAACAATTGCAAGACATTAGGCAAAAAGAAGCCGAACAAATGAAAATGTAATGAGCTCATCTGTTTTTACATACGTATTTAATCTAAAAGACCGCATGAGTGGTCCTTTACGCAAAATATATAGCGTAAGTCAAAGTACGTATGGTAAACTGATATCTGCGCAAAAGCATTACAATACAGAGCTTAAAAAAGGTAATAGAGCTGCCCGGCAAATGGGCGGCTCTGTTATGAACCTTGGCAATTTGGTAAAAAGCTATTTGGGCTATAGAGCTGTGGGTGGCTTTTTTAAGCTGGGCGCGCAAATGGAACAAACACGTATTACCTTTCAAACGCTACTGCAAGATGTGAATAAAGGTAATAAGATGTTTGACAACATTAATAAAATGGCTGCTGATACACCCTATACAAATAGTTTGTTACAAAAAAACGCATCTACCATGCTTGGTTTTGGTATTAGTGAAACTGATACTATGAAAGCTTTACAAATGATTGGTGATGTAGCTTCCGGTAATGCAGAAAAATTCAAATCCTTAACGTTGGCGTTTTCTCAAACTCAATCTGCAGGTAAGTTGATGGGGCAGGATTTTATGCAGTTTGTATCAGCTGGATTTAATCCCCTTAAAGTTATTTCTGATAAAACAGGAATAGCAATGGCTGATTTAAAAGATCAGATGTCAAAGGGTGCTATTTCGGCACAGATGGTATCAAAAGCCTTTAAGATTGCAACCAGTGAAGGAGGTATGTATTACAAGATGATGTCTAAACAATCGCAGACTCTTGCTGGTAAATGGTCAACCCTTGTTGGGAATACTCAAAATCTTATTGGTTCTTTTGGGGAAAGAACTACCGGTGTGTTTACAAAAATATTAGATAAAGTTATTGCTTTAGTTGCTTGGATAGATAAGCATAAAAGTGCAGTAGAAGCCTTGACAGTTACTGTAGGTGCAGCAGTAGCTGGCTATTACACCTGGATAGGTGTAAGCAAGCTATGGATGCTGGGTATGGCGGCACAAAAATCTATAACCTTTGTAATAATAGGACTTACACGCGGATGGGCAGTGGCGCAACGTGCGCTTAACTTAACCATGATGGCCAACCCCATAGGTTTGGTAATTGGTTTAATAGCCGGTTTAGCAGTAGGTGTTATTTACGCCTGGAATAAGTTTGAGGGTTTTAGATCAGTTATTTTAGGTACTTGGGAGGTGGTAAAAGGCTTTGGTAATATTATCAAAGATTTTGTAATTAACCGGGTTAAGGAACTTATAAATGGCATGACAGGGCTTGCTAAAATGGTGCAGCTCTTTTTTAAAGGGGAATGGTCTGCGGCTTACAATCAGGGTAAAAAATCGTTTACCCAATTGCTTGGCGTGGAATCGAAAAGACAAGCCTACGAAAGTGGTAAAAAAATAGGCGAATGGTACCAAAAGGGCGCGGCTAAAGGCGCTAATGCTTCTAAAATTACCATGCCTGATGTTTTAAAAGCCGGCATGGGTATGGGCGGATTTGGAACAGAGGGTTTAGCATCGGGCAATCCTTTAAGCACCGGCACTACTGCCGATACTATGACTTCTATCGTGGGTGGCGGTAAAAAGACGGTAAATATCAATACCACCGTAGAGAGATTGGTGGACAGGTTATATGTACAAGCCGCTACTGTGCAAGAGGGTGCAGAAGAGGTTCGCGATATTATACAAGCTGAACTTAACCGTGCGCTTAACGGTATAATGGTACAGGAGGGTATTTAGATGGACATTACCTTAGAATATTACAAATATGGCTTTAAAGCCAATTATCGTCCTGAAATTCCAAGCAAAATAGTTAAGCGTCCCGATCTTGGCGATTTGAAAGGGGAAACGGCTTTGGGTATTCCGCTGTGGATGCCTACCGGCTTTATGATAAATGGCGAATTGTGGCAGTTGCCAAACGAACCTATTATAACCCTTAGCACGCAAAAAAAGATAGTAAGCACAGAGCTGGCAGGTAACGACAGCCGTGGTACGGTAAAGGAGTTTATTAGCCAGGGCGATTGGGTAATAAATATAGACGGTATTTGTATAGATGAGAGCAAACAAAGCTTTCCGGACGAGCAAGTAACATTAGTTAATTACATACAAGAGCAGCGCGAAAGAATGGTAATGAAAAACTACCTCACAGAGTTAAACGATATTAAACATGTGGTAGTAGCCGGTTTTAAATGGAAGCGCTTAGTAGGCACGCCTTTTTCAATAGGGTACAGTTTGAAACTAATATCTGACTACGAATTTGATTTAATAATAAAGTAATGCACTACCAACCTATTATACATATAAAAATTGGCGATGCTGAATTTACACGCATAAATGAGGTAGAGATTGAAAAAAGCAGCGAGGTGTTGGAAGATACGGCTGTGATTAAAATCCCCGCCAGCGCACGCCTGTTGCAAGGCAAAACGGTAAAGGCTGTGCGTACTGCCCAATACTTTAAGTTGGGCGATAAAGTTAGTATTACTTTAGGATATAAAAATGTGTTTTCTAAAGTAGAGTTTACGGGCTATGTGAAACGCATTAATCCCTCTCAACCCTGTGAAATAGAGTGCGAAGACGCTACTTGGTTACTTCGCCGCAAAACAGTAAATAAAAGCTGGCAAAGCACCACACTTAAAGAAATATTACAAGAAATAGTAAAAGGCACCGGTATAGGGCTTTCTGCCGATGTGCCGTCTATTACCTTTTCGCCTTTCTACATACAAAATGCAGACGCAGCTTTCGCTTTGCAAAAATTAAAAGACGAATACGGCTTAGCGGTGTATTTGCAGGAAGATGGCAAGTTGTATGCCGGGTTAGCTTACAGCCAAAACACCGGCGCAGTAAAATATGCTCTTAACGGAACACGTGTAAATGTAATAGATGCCAACAACCTAAAGTGGCATACCAAAGACGATGTGAAGATAAAGGTAAAAGCTGTTTCTATTAAAAAAGATAATACCCGTACAGAGGTGGAGTTTGGTGACAAAGACGGTGCTTTGAGAACTATACACCTCTATAATGTAAAGAGTAAGACAGAGCTCGAAAAGTTGGCAAAACAAGAACTGGAGCGTGTGAAATTTGACGGTTATCAGGGCGATATTGCCACCTTTTTAATCCCCGAAGTTGTGCCGGGTATGCAGGCAGAAATAGAAGATGTACATTTCCCGGAACGCTCTGGAAATTATTATGTAGAATCTGTTAAAACCACCTTTGGCACCGGTGGTGTAAGACGTACTGTAAAACTGGGTATACAGCTATGAAAGACAAACAAGAAGTACGCAAAAAGTTAGATGCTTTGCAAAAAGGCATAGTGCAGCACCTTCCCGCCAAGGTGGTAGCTGTGCAGGCAGAAACCTGTACGGTAGAATACGAAGGTATAGAGGTGTATGATGTGTTGCTAAGAGCATCGGAAAATGGTAAAGAGAGCAAATGCCTTATAAAGCCTACTATCGGTAGCTATGTGATGATAGGAAGGATACTGCATAGCAAGCGGTTTTACGTGGCTATGTTTAGTGAAATAGAGGAGGTAGAGATAATAGCTAATAAAAGTATTGCTATTAAAAACAAACTATTCTCTTTACAAGATTTAATAACAGAGCTTATAGGTGTACTAAAAGCAGCTGTTATAACCACGCCTCAAGGCCCCGGCAGTATGGATCCTTCTACAATTACACAATTAAAAGGAGTTGAGGATAAATTTAAACAGCTTTTAAAATAGATTGAAACATGAAATATGTGCACGATATATTATTAGACGAAAGTGGCGATGTGATGATAAAAGACGGTGATTTGTGTATAGGCGAATCCACACAGCAACACGCTCGCTTATTGCTGTTGTGTCAAAAAGGTGGCTTAAAGCTGCATCCGCTTGTAGGCGTTGGAGTGCACGATTTTTTAAATAATGAAAATCCCCAAAACCTAAAAACAGAAATACGTAGGCAATTTAAAGCAGATAGTTTAGTAATTAAGTCTTTACAAGTTGGTAACAAAGGCACAATAGATATAAAAGCAAACTACAAATAATGAAAGTAACCACCCAACATAACCAAACATTTTTGGACATTGTACTCCAACATACCGGCACTGTAGAGGTTGCTTTCGAGGTGTTGGAAGCTAACCCCGGCATGCATTTAGATAGCCAGCCTCCTGCAGGCACAGAAATAGAAATACCGGAACACGCCATCAAGGCGGGCAATGCGCTTGTAAAGAGTTTTTATGTAGAGAATTATATAGTGCCGTCTTCTGCAATAGAGTTAGAGGCTATTGATATGGAATTGATAGGCGACGACGAGGGCTTTATAGGCGACACGGAAGGATACATTTAATCAATGAGTAATTAATAATTAGCAATTAACAATAAAAACAACAATATATGAAACGACTTATTTTAATGCTTATGCTGCTTATTAGCAGTGTTTTGGAAATCAACGCGCAAGAACCTACTAAGGTTAGAATTAAGGATAAACAAACGGAAGTAAGCCTTGCCGGATCTAACTATCTGCTAACAGACAGAGACGACTACGAGAATTATCGTAAAATAACGCTCTCTAAACTTAAAACCTATATACGTAATGGTGTAAACACAAGCAATATAGGCGGTATAAATGTTATAGGTTGGCAACCTGGGCAAATGTTACATTTTAATAATTCGGGTGTGTTGGTGCCTGTAGATAAGCCAAGTGGTGGCGGTGGCGGCACAAGTGATGTACAGTATCTGAACGATTTGCAAGATGTAAATACCACAGCTGGCGAAAGTGGCGATGTGCTTACAAGAGACGCCACAGGGGTTTATAAACCTGTCCCCTTACCTGCTTATGTAGATACAGATACCAAGGTGCAGCCTGGCGAAGGTATAGAAGTTACACAGTCGTCGCCATATATGCAGGAGGTTAGATTTAAAGCGAATAACTTGCAAACAGAAGATAGTCCTGTTGCTGCTAATCTTTACTTTATCACAGATGCGGCGGGTAATTCACGCCGCATCAGTTATGCAAAAGTAAAGCAGTTGTTAAAAGATGACAATAATGCATTTATGTACATAAATAAGCATGAGAGTATCTTCTTGCGAAGTTAGTAGACGAACATGGGGACGATATTAATACACAAGTACAAGCGAGTGACTTTAATCTTAATGCAATCGGTTGTACTGCAACAATATCTAACGTTTTAAATAACAGAGCCAATTTGATCATATCACATATGGTTAACGGGGCTTCTTTGAAAATTACTCACACGCCCAGTGGCGCATATCAAGATTGGTCTTGTATAGTTTGGGGCGGGCCGTCCGGAGGCGGTGGAGGTCAAGGCGGAGGCTTAGGCGATAATAGTATACGTTTGTCGAAAGATAATATAGCAGATGAAGCAATTACCAAAGAAAAAATAAAAAACAAGGCTATTTCTAACGATAAACTTGCCGACTATTCTGTGTCTACAAGAAATATACAAGGACAATCAATTACATCGGGTAAGATAGCTAATATAGCTATACAGGAGGCACATATAGCTGGCAATGCAGTAACTAAAACAAAAATAGCTAACGGCGCTGTTACGCATCCTAAAATTGCTCCTTATGCGGTTTCAACAACTAATTTGCAAGACGCTTCTGTTAGTGAGGCTAAAATAGGGGAATACGCGGTAACTAAAAATAAGATAGCTAACTACGCTGTAGACAATACCAAAATTGCCAATTACTCAGTTAGCCAGGATAAGCTACAAAATGGGGCGGTAAGCGAGGATAAGCTTACAGGCTCTGTGCGTAAAGGCTTGTTGAATATAGTAGACGACTGGCCTGTTTATAGCGCTTCTAAGCCGCCAACCGGATTTTATTTTAAGCCAGGCGAAGGCATTAGGTATTATTCAACACATGTGGGCACCGGTTGTACGTGGAGTTACGAAGAGATTAACTCGGACAACAGTGTGTGCCCAAGCCCTGGTGGCGGTGGGGGTAATAACAGTTCTAAAGACTAAGACATGAATAGAACATTAAAAGAAATACGCGCAGAGCTCGACGAAAGAGCGGCGCAGGAACCGGCTTTGCAAGAATTAAATAGTCCGAGTCAAACCCGGGTGTTTAATGTGTTGGCGGATATATTTGCATTCGCGTCCTGGACGCTTGAGCAGATGTTTAGATATTTCTTAACAATATTAAGAGATATGCTGCGTATTCCTGCCCACAACGCAAGGTGGTACCAGCGCCAAGCTTTAAAATACCAGCACGGGCACGAGCTTGTATGGTTAGAAGATCAAATGCGCTTCGATTATATTATACAAGATTTAGATGCGCAAATAATTGCCCATAGCGCCGCTACAGAGGTTCCGGGCGGCGTATTTATAAAGGTTGTAAAAAAATCTGGAGACAATCTTCAGCCTCTTACAGAAGAGGAGTACATGGGCTTTAACGCTTATATTGATCGTGTAAAAGATTCCGGTGTACGCTTTACCACACGTTCTTGGCTGCCGGATGACTTATTTATTAATTACAATATTTATTACGATCCGCTTGTGCTAAGCGGTTCGGGCAAACTGCTCTCAGATAATAGTAAAGAGCCTGTAAAAGAGGCTATACAAACATATATACATAACTTGCCTTTTAATTCTACCTTTAGAATTTCAAAGTTGGAGGATGTTATACAGCAAGTGCCCGGAGTAGTAGATTTACAAAAGTTAAGTGTAAAGAGCCGAAACGGCAATTTAGAATTTACAGAAATAGAAGTAAGCCGTATAGCCGAAGCAGGCTATATGAAAATTACAGACGATAGTGTAATTACGTATAAATCAGAATATAATGTATAAAGTTAATTACAATCTGCTATTTAAGCAAATAACGCTTACGCCTTTAAGGTTACCTAAGTTTTACGCTCTTACAAGGGTGTTATGCGGGCATATAGTAGTGTTGTACAAAGACTTTCTTAAAGTGCGAAAACATGCGTTATACGAAGCCGCGCACGGCTCCCAAGTTATTTACTTAGAGAAATATCTAAACGACCGTTTTTGCAAAAATGGGGGTAGTATAAAAATAGTAGACGGGCAAGAATTAACAAAGCCAAAGAATGTTTTTTATACCGCAGCAGAAAATGTAGAGGAAAACCCAGTGTTTTATACCTCTACAGAGGGCGGCGGCATTGTTTTTAATCTGCAAAACGAATACGCCAATTCGCCCGATTTTGTTGTGCAAATAAATAATACGGAGGGTAATTGCAACCCCGATATGGCTGAGCTGCATGCTGTAATACAGTTGCGAAAGTTACCGGGGATTACTTATGAAATAGAAACAATTATAAATTAATAATATATGTTACAAGTAAATATTGATAATACAGGAGGTATGAAGTTGCACCTCGACGATTTTCAGAAAATGTATGAAGAAATGGTTATGATGGTGCGTGTGCTTGCCTGTAGCTTATTCGAGTATCTCCCAAACCCAAACTTAGCGCCTCTCTCTGAAGGCGTTGTTCTTACAGGTTTAATACCTAATTTTAAAACAAATACAGTAACCATTACCCCCGGTTATTTTGTTAGCTTTGAAGGTTACCCCGTGCCTGTTCCACAAGGTGCCACATTGCCATTAAAGCATATGGCAAATGGTACACCTAATTATATCTATATAGAAGTAAGCGAGGTGATTGTAGCTTCTCGGAAGATAGAAGCTACAGGTGAGGTAGTGCCTATTATGAAACGAAAACAAGGCGTTTTGAAACAGACTACAGATGTAAACGAAGCGCAAGCACCTGGCAATACTGTTCTTTTTAAGAATAGAGATTTGCAGTTGCCAAAAATTCAAAAACTTTTACACGGCGAATAATGGAAAAAGAAACAATACATATAGG
>PDWI01006341.1_pt1 | contig 21196 bp, 15 predicted proteins | sample 1430891 | NCBI WGS metagenome assembly PDWI01 (sample SAMN01162508, study PRJNA174530) | Oral metagenome, whole genome shotgun sequencing project. | biome: Marine environment; feature: Marine mammal; material: Swab sample of the gingival sulcus; isolation source: swab sample of gingival sulcus... | reverse complement strand
TATGTGTAGCCGGTGCTGCTTGATAAATTAGGGTTATTATTTATGACTTTATGGACTGAAAGATCGTAGCTAACATCACCACCGGATCGGGTCTGATTAAGCTCCAGCTTTGCACTTTGAATTTGTGCATCAGCCGGTATCTGAGAAAGATCCATTTTCATTAGGATAGCATTGGCAACCCTATTATTTGGCCACGTGTATGTACTTAATACAGAATTGCTCCCGTATACATTAGTATCTGTATTTATAAAAGTATCTTGAATGGTTCCGGGGTAATTTGCTTCAGGTGTATCACCAAAGGTCATCGTTATTAGCTCTCCACCTCCTTCAGCTATCGGTGTAGCGTCTGTATGGGCGGTTTGCGAGTAATTACCAGCGGTATCATAGGTAAAGGCTGAATAAAAATAGGTGGTTCCATTCTGAGCATTTTCGTGGCGATAGCTGTCGCTGAGACCAGGTGTGCCGGTTTTGTTGCAAAGCTCGGTGCCATCATTATAATCTGTTGGATATTGGCCATCTGTTCTATAACGAACCATTGTCCCAGCAAAATCATTGTCGGCAGGATTCGTCCAGCTTAGATCCACCTGTCCATTACCAGGTTGGGCGGTAAAACCAACAACATCTCCTGGAGGTGTTGTATTGTCACCGCTACCACCGCCGCTACCACCGCCGCCGCCATTTTGAGAAGGTATGCCGTCCCATATTTCAATATCATCAAAGTTGACCCAACATGAGCTGCTTGGATGATCTGAGGAAAAATTTTCTGATAATACAACATAATTAAATGCAGTTGTGCCCCCAAAACTATACCACCTTGTTTCAGTAGGATTACTCCAATCAGTCGTATCGAGCCAAATAGACTGTTGACCGGTGTTAATATTGACATACATTGCAAAGCTGTGCCATTTACCATCTCCGAAAGGGCTTCCAGAAGGCCAGGGAACTTTTGGGCCCCAAGATCTAGATGTTTCCTCGTGCATGTGTATGCCGCCATCACTGCTAAAATGAGCCCATCCATCGATTGCCGTATTTCCGATTAGTTCGATCCATTTCAACCGATTGCCGCCGGCAGTCCGCCCATACTCAGCATTTGTTTGAAAATAAAAGTGTAAAAATATTTTATTCATAGACCCAATATTGATCAATGTATGCGGATTTACACTCGTTACATCATCTGTTTGACCAAGGCAGGGATCATCGCCAGCATCTATACCGCTCCAATGTTGCTGATGAAAGTAATAAGATCCTTTGTGAGGTGACACCCCACCACAGGAGCCCTTAACAACCTCGGTACTATTTATATGGGTATTCCAATGACTGGTTGAAAATGGGTAATTAGGGCTTGCCTCGGCGTTTCCGTTCAAATCTTCAAACCCTGTGCTTATAATTTTTTCAGCTGCATTTGAAACCGAAGTCAATATGATTAATAATAAAAAGGTAATGAAAATAACAGCCTTCTGAGACTTTGGACAAAAAACCTTCATGGCAACTCTCCCTGTTAAATCCGTGATAGAATTTTGCAAAATAAGCGTACCAAATTTGTCAAAATGAAATATACGAAATTAGGTTAAGCAATTATCATGCCATACCCTTAAAGAGAAGGTCAAAAATTATTCGACTATTGCAACTATGCTTTAAGAGTCATAGGCGGCTCGTACCAATTTGCAAAATGAAGAGATAAGCGCGACAGACCGACCAGAAAGGTAAAAACAATAAATAACAATAAGTTGTGGCATGTAATCAAAATTTTGAGCCCGATAGCATTTGTATATTGTCATAAAAATTGGGAGTGTAAGGAATACAAAAGCGCTGAGAAAAATAACAGATATTTCAAAGGAGACAATTCCAATAAAAAGGGCAATGATGGCAAATAAATACATGATGCTGAGATAGAAAATAGGGTAATGATGATTTTTAGAAAAAATTCTCAGCATTTCATGGCCATACCAAATTTCTTTTTGAAATCTTTTTATCAGTGATTTTGGTCCTCTAAGATGAATAACTTTAATTTTATCATTAGAAATGATCGCGTAGCCCATGCTCTTTGCGCGCTGACAGATATCATAATCCTCTCCTGTTGACAGGCCGGTATCAAATCCTCCAAGTTGAGTGAAAACGGATCTTAAAAAAAATAGATTCGCGGTACCCAGGAAATTAACTTTTCTTATACCCCTTGGTTTTATGGAATACCATGCCTTTTCCACCCAATTGGCTTCATCCGGAGGCGTACAATAGCATCCGCATACAGCCGTTTTACCTTTCATTGTCATTAACATGTTATTGAGCCAATTTGGGTGTGCCAAACAGTCAGCATCAATAAACCCTAAAATTTCACCCTCTGCAACAGCGGCCCCCTTATTGCGTAATTCAGCGATATTACTTTCAGGGCTCTCGACGATTTTATCAACATATTGTTGGGCTATTTTGACAGTGGCGTCAGTAGAGCCATTGTCGACTAATATTATTTCGAAATTTGTATAACTCTGTGAGTTTATAGATTGAAGACATTGTTCAATATACTTCGACTCATTGAAAGTCGGTATGACGATTGAAACCATGATCTCTGCCATATTAAACCTCTGATTCAAAATAGCATAATTTTCCAGATGAGCTCCTTTTTGGTTTTGATTCAGGAAAAAAAGCTAATTCAACTTTCGGACTGATGCGATTTGAAATATGTTCTGTAAGGACTTTACATAACTCTGAATTGTAAGTATCTGGACATATATAGATATAAATAAGATTGGGGCGAACCTGTTTAAAGCGAAGTTGTTTAATGTATTGATGGGTTTTTAAAAGATCCTTAATTATATATGAGAAAATATTGCTGTGAATTTTTTTGCCTTCTGGCGTATAAACGATATCTGAAGTCCTACCGATGATACTATCAATAATTGGCAATGGGTTTCCGCATTGACAATGAGATATACGATCACTAGTCGACAAATCACCAGTGTCGTATCGTATTAATGGGAAACCAAAAGAATTCAGATTAGTGACGACTACTTTGTAGTATCCTTTTTCAGAATGTGGGATTAATTCAAGATAAACATTATCACTCATCACATGGTTTTCTCCATATGGGCACTGAAAAGTAATTATACCACATTCCGCAGATCCGTATTCACTAACCACGGGGCAGCAAAATACTCGTTCGATATATTCCTTTTGGTAACTGTGCAACATTTCCGCAGTATATTTAATGATTTTGAAGTTGATGCCTTTAATGAGGTTTGGGTGTCTATCGACATACTTTGCAAATTCATAGATCAATGTGGCATACCCAGAAAGGAATTCGGGTTTCTGAAGTCTAATTGAACGACAGAATTTAAAAAAGGTGTCAGATGATAGATCAAAGTGGGATTCGCGAAAACGATTTAAGCAAAAATCGCGCAATTTAGCTAAAAGATAATCTTTTTTTGCTAATGGGATACCCCACAAATAAGCCTCTTTACAGCAAATATCAATTCCATGCCATTTCAGACCGCGATACATACTTGCGTAAGAGTAGGCAGAGGCTATCCGATCTTTGTAGAAATACAGTGGTTCCCCTGTCGATCCTGAAGTTTTTACAGGATAGACTTGAAGGGAGCTCGATGCTTTTATTGCCTCAACATTGTTGCGCAAATCATTTTTTGTAGTAATGGGAATGTATTTCATATCGCTTAAATGTCTTATTGAGCTGGGTGTGATATTATTTTTTCGAAAAATATTTTTATAATATTGTGTATTTTGATAGGCAAATCGAATAACATTTTTTAATTTTGAAAGCTGAAGATTTAATATGTAATTATATGTATTGTTTTGATTGTAAGTTAGCGTCTTAAGAGCTTCGAAAATCGGCTCTTTACGCAATTTTTCAGATATATAAAAAAAACTAAGTTTTGTTTTTTGTTCAATGCTAGTGAGATTCATAAATAGTATAGTATAAATTTATATAGTTGTTAGCCATAATATGTGAAGTAAATTTTTTCTGAAAAACGTTCAAGGCCTCATCTGTTAACCTTCTACGGTAAGATTTACCGTTAGAAAACATTTTTTCTAAACATGATGTAAGCTTTTGAACATCACCTGGCTCTACCAGGAGGGCACTTATATCGTTTTTTAATATCTTAGGTATCATCCCGACCGAAGAGGCAATTATAGGGACACGGTTGGCCATAGCTTCGAGTATCGTTATCGGAAGCCCTTCTGTTTCGGAAGGCAAGACCAAGCAATCGGCGTTTCTAAAATATGTGGTTACGTCTACAACAAAGCCTTTAAAGATCACAGAATCTGAAAGCCCTAATTTAGAAACCATATCCTCAAGCTTTGTTTTAAGCGGTCCATCCCCTAGGATGTAAAGGCGAGCAGATGGGTATAGTTTGGCAAATTTATGAAAGGCTTTAATTAAAATTTCAACATTTTTTATTTTTATCAGCCTTCCCACAAAAAAGATTATCGGAAAAGAACGACCCCCCTCTATTAACGTGCCATTTGCGCATTCCACGTTTTGTGGTTCTATGCCATTATAAATAATCTTCACTCTTTCAGGGTCTAATCCGCGGTGTAGTATTTCATCTTTAATACGAATAGAGACTGGCACAATAACATCTAGAGCCCTAAGTACAAATGATTCTAGTATAATATAGCGTCTGGCTACAGATGTGTGCCGTGCCTCCGCATGGTATGTGCAGATGATTGGCGTCCGGAGAAGTGCCGGTTTAATTAGTCCCGTTAAGATAGTTGCCTTGTAGCCGTGTAAATGAACAATATCGGTTTTAATATTTCGGAGAAACGTTAAAATTGCAATAGGCAGAAAAGCTGATTTCTGCTGTAAAATATGCAATGAAACACCTTTTTTCAAAAGTCGGTTCTTTGTTTGCGTATCTATTGTCAAAGGGCGAAGAAAAAGGATAGTTACCTTGTGACCACGTTGTGAACAGGCGACTGAAAGGTTAAAAACCATTCTTTCGATACCGTAGAGGCCGCCGCTGTCAAGAATATGACATATATGCAACTGATGTTTATGGGGCAAAACCTTCATCACCATCTGCATAGCCAACATGCCAAGCATTTTCATCAAATATATGGCCCTTTAATTTTGCATCACCTGAATAATATAATAGCGCAGGGATTTCAACCGGCCTTAAGCGAAGGTAGAGATATTTTTTTATGGTTTTCCTAATCATTGGATGCATTCCCATGCAAGATATAATCGCAGCACCGCTGTTTTTCAAATAAAAAATTGCATTCAACAATAGCTGAGAAATGGTAAGATCGTCATCTGGGTCGCAAAACAAATCCATTATACGACCTAAAGGCAAATTCCTACGTTTAGTTAAGCTGACAGCCACATAACCTTTTAGCTCTTCTCCATAATAGGCTGAAAGCACCTGATGGCTGGTATTGGGATCATTAATGAACCGCCATTCAACAAACGCACGGTTGCGAACTATTACAACTGGAAATTTTGGGGATATCTTCTCCCAGAGAAGATCGAATTGTTCATTTATCTGTCTCTCTCTTACAACAGTTAACTTATCGCTTTTATTAGGGGATAAAATGATGTTGGCCAGTGAAATGATGGGGTTTAAAAACCGTAACGCAAACTTATTCATTTTGTGGATAAATGGAACATTCATCAGAGTTGGCAATCGGTCCGAGTCCATTAAAAACTGGTATAAATCAACCATGTCTAAGATTCTTGCATAGACAGGTTCGCAATATACGGGCTGGTAACCGAGCCTTCGATAAATTCGACCGCTTGCAGGCTGATAGCCAAAGCCATCAGTTGCTAAAATACTTTCTGAATCTCGGTATGCCTTACTTAACCTCTGCCCCAAACCTTGCCGGCGCCCTTCCTTTATCACCATAAGGTCTCCAGAGGCTGATGTGGTAATAGTAGTGTTTTTAATTTTTAACCTCATGGGGAAAGAAGCGATGAAACCCACATACTGGCCATCTTCTCTTGTTGCGACCCAAAATTTTGAAGGGGCATATTTTGTAGCTGGATTATCAACATATTCCCATTTGAATCGTCTTTTGTAAAGCAACATTTTGTTATAGCCAAAAACATTTTCGTATAATTCGAATATATTATCAATTTCCTCAATATGTAACTCGCGTATTTTAATATCCATCATCTATTCCTTCGTATATTATATCTGAAGAAAGAAAGCTTTTCTTTGAATGCCAGCCAATCATAATTTCCCGCAAGTTTGTTTTTGAATGATGAAATATTATCAGAAGACCAAATCACGATCCTTCTAATATTGAAGAGATCATATTGAGAGTTATATCGACCAAAATGAGTAGAAAGACCACACTTATATCCTGCCAACTTTGAATAATTCGAAGCTCTCTTGTCAATCTCCACTAACGTCCCGTATGGATATGCTATCGATATAATTTCTTGAGCTAATTTTTCCTCCAGAAACACTTTCGAGTCTCTTATTTCGTGCATGAGCTGTTGGTCAGAAAGTTGTGAAAGATTTGAATGGCTGAAAGTGTGGCTCCCAAAATAGATGTTCTTAAATGTATGGATAATATCATAAAGCTGTTTTAAGCTTACCACTTTCAAGTAAGGGTAGTTGCATCTCGGGTACCAATTATTAGTTTTACCTATAAAATTGATAGGGAGAAATACGGTTGCCGGAATACCCAAATCACTCAGTATCGGGAATGCATTTTTTATCAAATTTACATAGCCATCATCAAATGTAACAGTTACATAATTATCTTCTAGCACATCTATATTACTAATAAAGTATTTAAGAGATACTACTTTGAAATATTTAGAAATGTATTGCATTTGTTCCCTGAAGACAGAAGATCTTATACATGCCGGATGGTGATCTTCCTGTACTCCATGATAGCATAAGCAAATTTTATAATTTTTTTTTGAGCACCGCTTGAGCACCTCCCCAATGAGGCTATTAGATAAACTATGAATATGTCTTTTTTCCATCTTTTGAAAGGATGCTATTTTCGTATCTATTTAGATTTTTTTGAATAACGAGAGCGCTGTTTGCTTTGACCGGGGGGTTGCTCTTAAAAACTACCACCAGCGCAAAGGCAAAAGCCAAAAAAGATTTTTCCTTGAAACCCCTTCTATTTTGGGTTTTGCATAGCCCCTAACAGTGGGTTGTATGGTGTGGCGATGAAAGGAGTTCTGTTACCGGAATAGCCATGATTGCCGATGGCTTCATGAAAGGCCACTCCTTTCTTTAGTATGGACAAGTCAAAAACTTCACAAGGCCTTCAAGATGCATCCCATAGCATCATATTATTTACCAAAACAGGGGCCTTGAAAAAGGCTAAGGAGAAATATTCTCATAAAAATTTTGATAATTTAGTATATTCGTTTCCCAAAAGAAATTTATACAACCGCTTCTAGCGTTATTTCCCATTAGCTCACGCATTCCAGGGCTCTCCAATAATGACACTATCTGCTCAGATAATTGCGCAGTATCTCCAGGTTGAAATAATAGTCCATTGCAGTTAGATTTTATAATCTCAGTGTTGCCGCCTATATTACTTGCTACAACTGGTAATCCATGGGCCATATATTCAATAACTGAATTTGAAAATCCCTCAGAATCTGATGTTAGGACCGCTATATCAAAGATCGCAATATATGCATGGGGATTATTGACAGAGCCAACAAAATGTATCTGCTCAGAAATCCTGATTTTGTTCGCAGACTGTTCAAGGCTGCGGCGCAAATGACCATCGCCTACAATAATGAACGCCACATTAGACATTTTCCGTAAAATTCTTTCAGCTGCCAGAATAAACAAGTCTAAACGTTTAACCGGCCTATTTAAATTCGCAACAATACCAACGATGGCTTCATTTTCCCTAATACCTAATTTTGCCTTTAATGCGGCTTTTTCAAAGTCAGATTGTTGTATTGGCGGATCGATACCGTTATAAATAACCTCAATTTTATCTGCAGGAACCCTTTCTTCTTCGGCAACAGTATTCTTTACAGCGATTGAATTGACAAGGTACGCATCAATAAATTTAGATAGCAATCTTAGTATCTTAAGAAGACGGGGTGTGTACCAATAGCCTAAATCTCTCTTGCTAGCAATAATTTTAACCCTTCCTGCCAATTTGGCGGCGATAACGCCAAAAAGGGTTGAGTCAAAAAAAAAACCCTGGATAATATCGATCTTTCGATATCGTAGTTCCCGCGAAAATTTATAGAGTTTGCGGAGACCATTTCTGCTTAAAAGTGATGGGACTCCAAGAACTTTTTTCGTGCAAGGCAATTCAATATGACTAAAATAAAAAGAAGACCGAAGGCAATACAAAAAAATTTCAAAACGATTTTTATCGAGATGGCAAATAAGGTCGACGAGCTGCTTCTCAGTGCCACCTATATTGAGCTGGTCAATCACAAATGCAATCCGGATTTTTGGTTGCGTCATTTGAATTTGTCCAATTATTCGTAAGGATTAGTTGATTTTTCAGACACGATCCGCCTGGATCGCACTAAAGTGCGGAAAAGAGTGACGAAGTGATTTAACCTGATTTTGCGTATTTTGGATATTTTCAATTTCCCCCTAAAAATTGGTAGAATACGTAATTGTGTTTCTTTTAAGAACGCATAAAGCTTCCAGGTCTGTCTGTAAAATAGAAAACCAAACAAGCGTGACAGTTTGGCGTTGCCATATTTTTGCATTTTCCCTGCTGTGGTGTGGTAAGGTCTTACAGATACTCCCTTGAAAATCCGCAATGTTTTGATATCATAATCAATAAGCCCTTGTTGGTTAAATTGGGCGGTAAGATAGGCCCCAATGAGGTTATCCGCTGTCAAATATTTGAAGTAGTTACCTACCGTGCCGGATGGTAATTGAGCTTGCCATTGGATATCATCGAAGAAAAAGTTCCCCAAGCTATAAACAACAAGCGAATCTTTGATCTTTTCAGACCCCTGCACCACATGGGGATGGTGACCAATTATCGCGCTGGCCCCAGCCTCAGCAAGGTCACGGGCAAGGGTGCGCTGTTGAGGCGTGGGATAAAAATATTCCTCAATCCCCCAATGCAACAAAAGAAGAACCACATCGTTAGTATCACGACAGACACGCAGCATATCGCAGGTTTCTCCTATATCAAAAAATGCAACCCCAGGCGTACCGTCATCAGCATATGAAGGAGACGAGACATGCACCATGCTACGCGCCAATATGGATAGCTTGATACCTTTGATGTCCAAAGTGACCGGCGCGCATGCCTCATGGATATTGTTGCCGGCACCAACATACCGAAGCCCGCAGGCATTCAACGCATCGAGCGTGTCCTGCAGCCCCCGTGGGCCAAAATCCATCATGTGATTGTTTGCCAGGGAAACGAGCTGAAACCCTGCCCTTTTCAAAACAGGTGCCCACCCTGGAGCACCGCTCAAGGTACACTTGCCTGGGACCGCATCGGTTTTGAGCGTCAGAGGGCATTCAAGATTAGCGATACAGAGATCCTTATCATGCAGAATTTTCTGGAAATTGGCAAAGACTTTGCTTGAAGGTGTATGTTTGGTAGCCCCTTCAAAGGAGATATCTCCTACTGCAGCGATCGATATCATAAATCTTTTTTAGTTTTTCGTTTGATAATTCAGTTCTTGGTTTTGACCAGGCATTTGGCAAATAGATATTTGCCCGACTTTTCACGCGGGATATTATCAACAAACTCGAAAGAAACCTCCATTTCAGCGCCGAATAAATCGGATACTGTCCTTTTCTGGTAATCGAGTAGTTCTTTGGTGGGACGGGGTTCTTTGGTTATTCTGATGAGGATGTGATTCAACCGGTCCTGAACAATCTGAACCTGGCCGATCAAGCCAGGGGCTTCGTCCACCAGATAGAGCACGAGCGATCCGGGTGCGATTTTTTTCCCATTCGGGGAATGAAATATGTCGGATGTGCGCCCTCGGATATTTTTAAGGCGCGGCAAGCCCCTACCACAGGTGCAGGATTCATGAATAATTTGCCCCAGATCGCCCATCCGATATCGGATCAGGGGCATACCAAAGTTAAGAAGATCGGTAATAACGATCTCACCAATTTTTGCAGACCTGTAGCCCGGGTCTGAGCTGGGTAGAACCTCAACGAAAAGCGATTCGGCATTGATGTGCAAGCCATCATGAGCTTCGCATTCCTGGGCGATCGGTCCCCCCTCCCGAGAACGATAGGAATCGAACACCTTGCATTTGAATGCCTCTTCAATGGCAGTTCGCTGGTGCGCATACAGGGGCTCTCCGGTGGTGATAATGCCACGCAGTTTGGGTAAAGCAGGCTTATGGCGGTCAACGTATTTAGCGATTTCATATATGGGGCTGGTAAATGCACGTATGGCTGCAGGCTTTTTTCGGTTCAATAACCGTAAGTACGCCTGGATCTCGGCATCTTCCATAACTGCAGCGGGAAATACGACCTGGCGATTATAGAGTTCGTTTTTAATTTTCGCTTTTAATGTCCAATGGCCCAAATAATCCTGCCGGGCCGGCCAGACGATTCCAACCCGATCCCCAATGCTCCAGCCTGACCATTGCTCAAAGCGGAAGAGTGCGGCCTCTTTGGCACCAAGGCACTGATTGTCTCGGTAAAACTGCATTTTTACACCTGTGGTACCGCCTGTTTCCGACATGTGAAGTTGGTCGGGCCTATACCGATTAGATATCAATTCGTTAATCTGCGATCGGATGATTTCCTTGCTCAGCAGGGGAAGGCAGGCGAGGTCAGTGAGATTATTGAAACGATAGGGATCAAACTGGTTTTCCCGAAAGAGTTCGCGGTAATAGCTCGTCGTCTCGAAGGCATGGATCAGTAGCTTCTTGATTTTATTCTGCTGATAGGACTGGAGACGCCGAGTCCCCCAATATTGGGATTGGTTTAGGAAATCCAGGTGCTGAACAAGATTTTGATAGCCACTGCGGTTGGCGATGAGACCAAAGGTAACCTGCCTGATAAATTTGCTGTAAACTGATGCAAACATGAATCCACCTTCACAAGAGAACAGCGTACCGAAATGGATTACTGGACGGTTTCGTGACTGACGGCTCTCTGTTCAGTAGCCTGTTGATAAAAGTAATGGACCTTATTTGAAAAGGCTGCAACGAGATACCAATAAAAATAATAGAGCCCATGGGACGCCATTGAAACAAACAGTCTCACAAGAAGCGAGGCAAAAAGTCCGCTTGCGAGAAAGACCAAAAACCTATTTCGATCATCTGATAAGCTGTTTTGTTTTAACAGGGGTAAAAGATTAATGAAGATTTGCCTTAGAAAAAAAAGCCAGGCAATGGTTCCGGGAATACCTAGATCACCTAACATCTGGCCATATATGTTGTGAGATTCCATTGTCCAAGAGAAATATTTTCCTCGCGCTAGGGGGTAGCAACCAGGCCCAACACCTACGATATTCCCTTTTTGCAGCATACCAAGCCCGTGAGTGAACCCCAGGAGACGGCCGGTTGCGGAACCTGAATCGACCCGTGTAAGGGTCTGCATAAATGAGGCCGAGAAGACGATAAAGACCACGGACACAATGGCAAAAAAAAGAACCAGTTTGCGATTGGTTCTTTTTGACAGTGCCACAATGGTCAGAAATGCGAATATGAAACCTACAACGCCGCCTCGAGATCCGCTGCCGATTAAGGCGATAATAAATACCGTAAGGAAGGCAAGGTATAATACTCGCAGTGATTTTCTGCGGGTCGAAAAGAGTAAAAAGAAAGCAATGGGTATCATCTGGTTCATGTTGTTGGCAAGAGCTACATGGCCTGACAAAATGCCGATTTGAGCAATGTAGTTGGTACCATACAAATGTTCGCTACCGCCCGTAGCGGTTGCGAAATAATAAAACGGTTCATAGGCCAGGTAGGCCAACATGGCCAAAAAAATAACCATAAAAATTTTCAGATCGTTAACCGAACTTACCGCAGCGATAACCATGCAATATAGAATCACCACCTTAATGAAGTGGTATATGGCATTGTCCCAAGAATACCGATAATCCATGGCTACAGCGAATGACAACAGCACGCAGAAAATAAATATGATGAGATACTTGTTGGTGGGGTTAACCTTTCCGGATAAATTCCTGGAGAACTGCGGTGTTAGTGCCAAGCGTAGAAAAATGATAATGGCAAAAACAAGTTCGCTGTGCATACTGGCAAAAAATCCATAGAAGGAACTCAGCTTACAGTAAACTAAAATCATATATGCGGCCACTGCGTATACAGGCTTTTTGAGACCAATTAAAAATAAGCCTATAAATGCGATGACACTTACAATGCGGAGAGTATTGGGGTCAATCATAATGGGATATAATCCTCTGGCTGTTCATTGATTAGATGCGATTTAATCCCCGGTATAGTTGAGGCAAGTAATCCGTAAACAGGCTTTTTCGTTTTAACGCATAAGGCTCTCGTGTCAGAATATTGTTTGTTCCATAGACGGTGGTGACGGCACACTTATAGCCCGCCCTTTTCACAGATTCAACTACACTGCCGTTGAAATCTTCCGGCTGGCCATTGGGGTAACAGAAGCTGTCCACCGGTACCTGGAGCCGTGATTCGATGAGGCGCTTTGATTCATGGGTTTCGAACTCGAGTCTGTCTTTGTCGATACGCGCCAGGATCGGATGACTGCAAGTGTGGGAGCCGAATTCCACCCCCTGGGATTGCATTTCCCTTATCTGGCTCCAAGTGAGCGCGGTAAAATCTCCCCCCGATCGCTCCGGCACCTCAACATTTAGGTCTTTTGCCAGCGCATCTAGAAAACCGTTCTTGTCGTTGTCGTCCATCGTTCGCAGGTGATGAAAGATGGCCAGTTGAGTGCGATGCCACGTTGCGAATGTGTCGACCCGGTATTCCCGCCGGTGACTGTTCAGCGACAAGTGAAATGTTTTTAAGGGGGTGTTCTGGAGAATGTACATTAGTTTCATAGGCCAAAGCCAGGCACCTTTATCGATAAAATCAGTTGCCAGGAAGACTGTGGCTGGAACCTGGTACTTTTTGAGCAGAGGAAAGGCCACGGTGTAGTTATCCAAGTAACCATCATCAATGGTCAGTACCAAGCTATTGGTCGGCAGGGTTTTTCGGCCTTCTATGGCGTCAGTATAATCTGCCAGGCTGATGGGGTTGTATTTTTTACGAAAAAATTGAAGCTGCTTTTCAAAACGTCGTTGGTCTATCTTGAAGGGTTCGGGGCCTGCGGAAAAGCGATGGTACATCAGGATGTTGACCCGATTCCGGGCATGGTATCGTAATAAATCAAACAAACCGATAATATAACCAGTACGTAAAAGGATATTTTTTATTCGAGATTTGGCGTTTGGCATGGCACCTATCAATCGTTGGGCAACGTGGAGCGGAATACCCTTAAACGACCCCAGAGAGGAGCCGCATACCCCTTGAATCTGCATATTTCGTCCTGTCTATAAAACCTTATAACGAACAAGACGATTGGATAGAGCAGAATAATGAGCAATTTTAAGATAAAGTTAAGATAGACGGATTCCAAATCAATAAAAAGGGTTACCCCATAAATGGCCGCTGAACAGACAAGTATTTTCGCGATGCGTGCGAATTCGAAATAGATCTTGTAGTATCGACTGCTAAAATAGTAAGTTAGGGTAATTTTGTAAATAAACGCGATCAGAGTGGCGTAGGCGGCACCGAATATACCGTAGCGTGGAATCAGCCAGAAATTCAGACCAATGATCAGAGCGCCGTTGGAAAAATTGATATAAGCGAGGTATTTGGTCTTTTTGGAAACGAGAATACCCATATTGAGGTGGTAATGGAATGTAAAAATCGTAGATGCCAAGACGATGATGGGCACTATCCGGTAGGCGGACCAAAATTGAGGGTCGGCGACGATCATCAGGACATCCTTGGTCAACACCGATACCCCCAACCCAGCAAAAGCGATCAAATACAGGAAATAGGTAAAAATGCGGCCGAATATCTTTTCCGACCCTTCTTGCTTGTAGAGCTCAAACCTGCGCGGTTGCCAGGTCTGGTTGAACGGGTCGGAGATGAAATTAGCCGGCAAGGCGCCGAAGCGGTAGCCTAGGGAATAAAGGCCTGTATCAGCAATAGAAGAATAGGCTTTTAGAAAAAACCGGTCAGACAAATGAACCACGAAGGCTCCTAATTGGGACGGAATTATCGGAAGGCCATATTTTAACATCTCTTTAAGCTTGGGGCCAGAAAAGCGTAGTTTGATGCGAAAAAGCAACGGAACCATAAAGACAACGCTTATGAAAAGGGCTGCGACGAGGGTGCTGACCAGAATACCGAGAACGCCGATTTTCAAAAAACAGACCGTATAAATGTTCAACCCTATGGCAACCACCATTTTTAAAAAGGATAAACCCACAAATATTAGCGACTGCTGGTTGGCACGCAGGTAATTGTAGCCAATTCCATTCAAAGATTGGAACCACATGGACGCACAGGAAATCATGAAGAAATAACCAAGGCTCCTGTCGTCCAGGATTTGGGCTGCCATGAAGTCGGTGCACAGATAAAGCCCAAACAATGCCAAGAGACCAATACCTCCGATAGCGACGACAGCTGTACTGATAACTTCGTTGCGATCGCGGTTTTCCTTGTATTCGAAATAAAAACGGTAAATGGCCGAAGAGATCCCAGAGGCCAGCAGGATGCCGATAACATCGGTGGAAAGGGCCACGAGCTCCTTGATACCATAGTCGTAAGGGGTGAGGGAGTGCTTGGCAAGGAATTTGGATTCTTTGAGGACGCTCAGAGCCATAGGATTGCTTTGTTAGAAATGATGGATGGATTCCACTTTGGTACTCTGCTCGGGGGCTCCCGCGGGGTCTAATTGGTTGTTCCCTAAGGGATCATGTCTTCTTAGCCAAAGGCAAGCTTCCCAGCCGATACAACGATAGATAGCATTCACAGCCAAGGGATTGATTGCATCGTTCAGCGGCACGACCCTATTTCTCAAACTAAAAAACAGCCCAAGGGGATACCATTAGGGTATCATATTGACGGGTTAATAAGATGCGCCGAAATGTACGCGTGGTGGCAAAAGACCCCATACCACTTACAATGCCACAAACCCTATTATCTGTTTTCTTGAATGATATTTTTCATTCCGGCAGTGGCTTCCAACAGTGTGCTGTTTTCAATCATGAATAAATTAAACCACATTGAAAAAGTGGTAATTCGGCAGATGTGATGAAACCCAAGTCCAGTCTTGCGCGTCTGTTCCATCATAGATTTAAGGCGCTTAGGCTCTAACAGTCCCGTGTCTAAAAAGTCTTCCGAAAATAAATAGCGTCGCCACAGTTCAAAGGTCGGCTGATGCTTCTTAAACCAGTTGCCGTAGTGAGCGTAGGTGGTTTTATCATAAAACATTATCCGGCCCCCGCTGATCCTTGAAAGATAATATTTCAACCGCTTCATTGAATCGCTTATGCGACGATGCCATTGGGACGGATATGTAAATAGGTCCAGACCAGTGTTGGCATCAGGTATCCGGGCCAAATCCGGGAAATAAGTTTTAAGCATGGATTTAAGAAGCATCCTTCCCACTTTGAGTTCGGCGGCAATGTCCAGATAATTGTAGTAAAGATTGTAATTGGAAAGCGGCAGATGCTCGTCCCAGAAAAACCGGTAAAGCGCACTCTGATTGATGCAACGCCGCATACGGTTTTCGATGAAAAAAGTGTCCCGCTGGTTACAAAAGCGGGCCGAAACTTCAGAAACCTTTTTTAACTCCTCGGCAATGCTGTCAAAAGCGTGTTCCCCTATCGAGGGGATTTGCTTGTTGCTCAGCACGCTATCGTAATTGGCCGAACCGATGGCAAGGACTTTCTGGATATCACGAACTTGCTCCGGAAAAGACAACACCTGCTCCAGATGCCGGTTGGCGAAATACAAAGCGTCATAGTTTGTCGGGCCCCCGTAAATACCGTTAAGGACGCGCTCGTGTTGTATACCCAAAGCCCCTGGCAATAGGAGCAAAAGGGCATTTGTTATGGGGATCATCCCTTCGCATAGCCAGGTGGTCGTGAGGTATTTATCAATCAGGGATTCCGGTGAAATGGTTACCAAGCGATGATTGTCGATACCCAGCTTCTCACATACTCTGCGGCCATTGGTGTACTCTTTCGAAAAGGTCTGCCCGTAAGTCACCGCCAATATATCCGTTTCCTTGTGGTCACGATGCAAAACGCCCAGAATAATGCGCGAGTCCAATCCGCCAGAGATGGGGCTGATGACCGTTCCCCGGCCGGGTAATTTCTCCGCGATGGAGGTTCGCAGAAGTTCGAAACAGTTCGAAACAGAAGAGGCCAAGTCGGTCTGGGATTCAGTGTAAACCGGGCGCCAGTATTTGCGGCTTTGAATTTCAATAGCGGAAGAAACCGATAGAGCCGTTGCAGATGCGAGCGAGCTGATATTCTTCAGGAACGTGCGCTCTCCGAGCACATACCCAAAATTCAGAAAGTCGGCTACACCATCCCAGTCGATCCTCTTCTCGAACCCGTTGACAGCGCAGATGCCCTTCAGCTCTGGCGCGAAAATGATTTTATCCGGACCGACAGCGTAATAGAAGCGTCGCGGGCCGACGATATCGTTGAAAAGGAGCAGCGAATGCCTGCCTGGGTCGTAGATCGCAATGGTGTAGTTGCCCTGGATTTGCGTCAGGTCTTTTTGGCTCCCGTCCAGCGCGATGGCCAGAATTCGGTTAGCCACATCAAGCGTATTGTCGACCGGTCGGGGGGCGCCATCAATGGAATAGACATGACCGTCGATTAGCACCAAGTAGGGGTGATTCTGATACTGGATTTCGATCAACCGGGCACTCTCGTTGATTGCCAGAATTCCGAAAGCCGCTTCAGGATAAATTTTATATTGGTACCTGTAGGTAGGAAGATGGGCCAACCGCCCGTGCATACGGTCGAGTTGCTTGGCAAGGCCATCTCCGTTCGGACAATTGTTAGACTGCATAATTCCAAAAATGCCGGGCATAATTTTTATTTTCTACAGGTATAGTAGTTAGCGGTGATTGGCGTCAGAAGTATGTCCGCGAAATGCTGCAATAGACGGTCGGACTTGAAGCCCGAATTAATCGCATCGTGCTTAGGTCAGAAAGGTATCTACACGCCCCTCGTACAGATCGAGGTCATAACGACAGGCCCAAGATACCAAAGGTCATAAAAATATAATAGCTGGCTACTCTGAATATCAGCGTTATCCCTACAGAAGCTCTAAAACCTGGTCCGCCATGGTAGTGAGCGTAAATTTATCTAGCCCCGGATGGGTCAAGCGTAGCGATTTTTGACTTAGATAGTCGTTGTAGAGCTGCTTGATTACCTCCGTGAGTTTTTCCACGTTGTTTTCAATCGTGAAACCTGCATTCAATTCGCCGATTAGTTTGGCAACTTCACTGGTTTCGGGGCCTATACATATAACAGGTTTTCTGGCCCCGAGATATTCATAGAATTTTGCCGGAATCTGGCCTAAGCTCCCATCACCAGAGGCTTTGAGAAGCAGAAGCACATGCGATCTCGCCATGATCGTTATCGCATCCTTATGGGTGACGGGACTTTTCAGGGTAACATATTGCGTCACCCCGTATCTTTTAATAGACGATTCGATCGAGGGTGCGTTCTGGCCGACAAGGAGAATTTGGAGGCTCAGTCCATTGTCGCCATGTTCCTTTTCAAACTTTTTTATAGCAGCAAAGAGGATATCAGCGTTTCTCAACCCATAAATGCTTCCCAGATGTGATATGGTAAATGCCTCGAACGATTTTAAGCCATCATTCTTATAGTCATCCTCGTCATAGGCGTTTCTGACAACCTGGACACAGTCGATACAATATTTGGCTTCCAATTCCTTTTTGTGAGTCTGCGTATTAGCGAGGATTGCATCGGCGCTACGAACGATTATTGTTTCTATTTTCGCCAAAATTCTCTTTTCAATTTTAGATAACAGATCCTTGGGATCAATTAAATTTACAGCAGCAATATTGCCGATAATCGGATCCCTAAAATCTGCTAAAAACCGCATTTCCAATCTCTTTTTCAATAAATGCCCAATGAGCAAAGTTGAGATTGGCGGTGAAGAAACCAGAACAGTATCAACTCCATACTCAACAACAATTTTTTTAGCTGACATAAAGGCGGTTGGAATCCAAAAAATTTGGTGATCAGGAATGGAGATTAATTTTAATAAATTTGAAATAACCCTGTTGAGCCACTTAACTATTTTAGTTTTTTCTTTTCGTCGATACCAATGCTGATACGCCAACCAGGGATCAAAAATATTTTTGCGGAATACCCTAACTTTTGGGGGCACTTTATCCAACAATTCATAGTCATTGGGTATCCGTTTATCAATATTAATACTCAAAACAAATACCTCAATGCCACGCTGAACCAAGCCCTTGCACATTCTCACGACTCGATAGCTACCGCTGTAGGGGATTGGAGGGAAAGGGTATGATATTATCAGTACCTTTTTCCCGACGTTATTATTTTTCAGAGGCATTTAATATCTTTTCAAAGAGCGCTTTAGTTGATGTTCGCATTGTCTCAATCGAAAATTCGGCCTTAACTTTTTGCAAGGCATTTTGCTTAAGGCTTTCCATAAGTGAGCCATTCGTCAGCACCCTTTCGATGGCATCGCTCAGGGCTTCGACATCTCCTGGGTTGACCAGTAATCCTTCCCTTTCCGTAGTTATGACTTCCGGGATACCACCCACTCCGGAGGCAACAACCGGCTTGCCGGCAGCCATTGCTTCGATCAGGCTGTAACCGAGCGCTTCGTTGAGCGACGGCATGCAAAACAGGTCGCAAGCACTCAGCAGTTCGGCGACATCATTTCGATAACCCAGCAGCTTGACGCTGCTCGAAAGGCCAAGGTCTGCAATTTGGCAGGCAAGCTGGCCTTCAAGTTCCCCCTGTCCGGCTAAAAAACACTTGATTTTCATGCCTTTAGCCACCAGCGATGCAACGGCTGAAATCAAGCAGGAGTGCCCCTTTACCGCTGTTAAATTGCCTGTTGAAAGCAGCATGATATCGCTGGGTGCAAGGTCCAGACGACATCGGACTTCGGCGCGTTTCTCCGCCTTTGAAAAAGCGGAAAGATCCACCCCATTATATATGGTGGTGCACTTCGAGGGCTTCAATCGATAGAGTTTGGTATAGGCGCGCCGGGTCATCTGATTTACGAAAACTAAGTGATCCAGAGCGTTGTAACTTTGTGCACGGATAGCTCTCGTCTTTATCGAATACCGGCTAGGAATGGGAATCCCAGCAATTCTTCTTTTCGAAAAAAGTGGCAGGTCCCTTTCAGATTGTGCCCAATGAACAATCATTACCTTTTTTGGGGATTTGAAAGAACGGGAAGCCCAAATCGGTGCCAGGATTTTATCCTCGGAGCTATTATAGATAATGAGGTCCGGCTTAATTCGGCTATAAATCGTTCTGGCAAGTTTGAATGATATTCCAAACGGAAGATGGCGCCAGTCATAATCTACGATTTGCGTGCGGCAACTAGATGAAATTTCTTCGATGAATCGCAAGCCGTCACTCTTTTGAAGTGCAAAATAAATTTCATAGTCGCGTTGCGGAAAAATGACGGCGATCTGTTTCAAGTATAGTTGCGCACCTGCTATATTTCGGTGGCCTTTGCACACGACCAATATTTTTTTCATTACAGGTATAACGCTATTTCGATCGTTCAGAGGTCGTTCGATTGAAGATTTTGATTGCCGGATTGATGGCATAATAAACGGGTTTGATATGTCGGTCCTGCTTCAAATACTGCTGCCAACACCATTCAAGCGGGCCCCCGTAATTCCACCAGTTTGCATAGCGCAAGGAGAGCCCGGGGCCAGCTTTACCTTGTTCGCAATAGCGATAAACGGTGTGCCAGCTTCGGCCCTGATTCTTCGATGCGGCGATGGCGGCATGATATGTGTTTGCCGATACACCATTACAGATTTTGTCATCCCGATATACGATATAAATCGTGTTATCACTTCCTATGGCGGCAGAAGGGTCCGCATAGTTACCAGTGGGTACAATCAGCGAGAAACCTGTCCAGTGACGACCTAAATCCTCTGATTTGGCCATTACAAGGCCTTGAAAGGCGCGCTGGCCGAATACGTACAAGTTGCCCTGAATATCTTCGACAAGGCATGGGTTATAGACGCGAAACGGCCCACCGATACTATCGACTAAAACACGGCCGCGCCACGAATTGCCTTCAGAATCGGATCTCATAAAATAAATCCGCTTCTCATCGTCTTCCCTGCCACCCAAATATTCCGGCGAATGCTCGGCAAAAGCCATGATGAGGCTGCCCCCATGATCTACTTCCAAACTGGGGTAGGCGAAAGATGTATTCTCTTCATAGGCAACTATTTTAGGGCCCACCCATGTATTCCCCTGATCCGATGATTTCAGCAGCCAGATGCCATCGACGTCCCCCCTGATCTTGGGATAGTGAGCAGCTACAAAAATAGTCCCCTTCCGGTCTATCGCGGCAGATATATCCTGATACCCGCCCTCATATCCTACCGATTTGACATATCCCTGGAAGATCGGACGGGGAGGCGGTGGCGTTTGATCGATTCGAAATTTTGTAAAATAGATCCCCGGATCGTTCCCCTCGGCAAGAACCCAAAAGATAAACACCACACGATCGGGGCCGGTGATGATAGTTCCCCGGGACGTCCCTGGGATGCTTCCAATCAGTTCCCATTCAAGGCCGTTATCACTGGAACGATAAATTCCTTCATGGTTGGCTTGATTAGCGACACCATCAGCTAAGCATACCGTTATCCCGTCTACACGGACAATACGGCGTAGTCCTCTGTCATTATGGGCTATTTTCTTTGCGTTAGTGTCTTGAATAGATCTCGGAGCAACCCTATTCCAGGCGGCAAACCCTTGGCCTGCAATGAGCAAATTACCTATGAGTAATAGAAAAAAATAAATCTTCATCATTTCAGGTTTTTTGGAATTACGTTTCGATTTTTCTTTCTTTGGAATGTAGAAATGGGAAAGGATGCTTAAACGCTTGTTTACGCATCGAAATCCTTTCCGATTGCTGGAGTGGAGAAATGATAAGTTTTTTAATGATTAATCATAGAAAAGGTGGCATCAAAATCTGCTATTGAGCATTGTACACCTCGATCTCGGACAACCCCACATTACC
>PDWI01003726.1_pt1 | contig 21196 bp, 12 predicted proteins | sample 1430891 | NCBI WGS metagenome assembly PDWI01 (sample SAMN01162508, study PRJNA174530) | Oral metagenome, whole genome shotgun sequencing project. | biome: Marine environment; feature: Marine mammal; material: Swab sample of the gingival sulcus; isolation source: swab sample of gingival sulcus... | reverse complement strand
CTTATCTAACTTATCACTTAAACTGTTAAACATCTTTCTTCTCTCTTTTTGATTGAAATGCAAAGGTAATACATAAATTTGAATCCCTCAAGATTATTTAATGTTTAGAAGAAACAAACGATAAGTGTAGTATTTTGCTAAAATAAATTCTCTTGATTATTGGAGTGATTTTTCATAATTCAAAATTAATCGAACCATTTTACCATAACTAATAATACCGTCATCTTGCTGATTGATTTTTAAAAAAGTATCATACGTTATTGAAAAATATTTTTGAGAATCATTATCATATTTAGCCCAATGTTTTCGGCGTTGTCGCCAGTCCTTTAATATTCCTTTATTGATTTTTTTTATCAAGTCAGGATATTGCTGATAACCATTTCGTTGTAAATTACGCAAACAGTAAGCCAATCCAAGTGTATATCCTGAATATTGATAAAATGGATTTTTTGAATTTGTCGTTACTAAATACGCCATAAAATTAGCCTCATTTTCAAAAGCAATTCCTGTTTGGTGAGCCATTTCGTGACAAATAGTTGCTGGTTTACCATTCATCGGAATATTCTTATTGATTTGAGCTTCGCCTGTAAAAGGGTTTAAATATCCTGAAAATCCAGTATAGGACAAAGGAAGGCTAAACAGTGAATTTTTATAAGACAATCCTTTCACTTTTAAATTAGGATGTATATTAAAAAAATGATTGTAAGATGTTTGAGCTTCTTTTAGTAATTCCTTGTCTGAAAGTGTTTTTTGTACGGCTAGTGTATCATTTTTCACTAATTGTAAGTGTACCTTATTGGTTTTTTGAATCAGTTTTTCTGTAAAAGAAACCAATTCTTCAAGCGTATATTTTGGATTTTTAAAGTGTAGCCGTTTTTCAATTGGTTCACGATAGTAATTGAGTCCCCAATTCGCGTAAAATAATAGAATAATTACTGAAAAAAATGATAAAAAACGATACAAACAAAATCTTCTATTTTTGATGAAATTCCATAATTGCATTAGAATATAAATTGTCAAAATAGTATAGCAAATATCACCTATTGAAAAAGAAATTTTCCCAAATAAAAATCGTAAAAAATGAGAGTAATATGGATAAAAACCATTGGAATAATAAGTTTCTATCCATTCTGAATGTTGGGATAAAAAATAAATTCCAATAATCTGAACAGGCAGTAAAAATGTTAAAAACCGTGTTATGTTTTTCATAATTTTTATTTGTTAGAGAATAGCTGATTCACAAATATATAAATTTTTGAGCAATCAAATTAAAAAGATAAGAATGAAATGGCGATAAAGAAAATGGTATAGTATATACAATTACAAAATATTTTTCTTTTTGTATTCTATATAAGGCTGTTTTTAGTAGAATATTTTTTATTTAATTTATTGTATTTTAGTTTTGTTGGGTTGTTGTGTTATTTAGAATTTGTCAATGTAAAAATTATGTATAGATTTGCAGGAAATTTAGAAAAGTTGACGCAATGTATAGACGATATTTGTTATTCATTTTATTGTTTGTGGAAACAGCTGTTATTGCACAAGATAATAAGAAAAAAGAACAGTTATTAGATTCAATTCTTCCTGAGACATTAAATGAAGTTGTGATTACTTCAAAGCGAATTTTAGGAAGTAAATTCAAGGCAAGAAACCGTACTGGTTCTGCTTATTACATTTCACCAGTCGAGATAAAAAAAATGGGGTATTCTGATATTAACAGAATGCTTAAAGCCGTTCCTGGAGTGAATGTGTATGAAGAGGATGGTTATGGTTTACGTCCCAACATTAGTTTGAGGGGAACAAAGGCCGAACGAAGTGAAAAAATTACCATTATGGAAGATGGAATTTTAGCATCTCCAGCACCTTATTCCGCACCAGCAGCTTATTATTTTCCGAATTCTGCTCGTATGCACGCCGTGGAAGTTCTTAAAGGAAGTAGTCAAGTACAATATGGACCTTTTACAACAGGAGGTGCAGTGAATATGGTTTCAACGCCTATCCCTAACAAGTTTACAGGTAAATTGGATGCTTCTTACGGAATAAATAATACTATAAAATCACATTTGAATGTAGGAAATTCAAAGAACCATTTTGGATATATGGTAGAATATTTACGCTATCAGTCAGATGGGTTTAAAAAGTTCGAGGATAATCAAAAAACAGGCTTTATTAGAAATGATTTTATTGCTAAGTTTTTACTCAAAACCAATAATAAAAGAGGAATAAATCATTCGTTGGAACTGAAATATGGTTTTGCAAATGAAGATTCTGATGAAACGTATGTAGGGGTGTCAGAAGAAGATTTTTATAAAAATCCTTATTTGCGATATGCAGGTTCTCGTATGGATAATATAAAGACGAAACATCAGCAATGGGTGGCAACATATTTATTGCAATTTTCGAGAAAAACGAAATTAACGACAAGTATTTATCTGAATAAATTTCATCGAAATTGGTATAAATTAAATGATGTTAGAGCAGGGGTGACTTCTGCCGAAAAACGCTCTATCAAAAGTATTCTTGAAGATGTAGAAACGAATCACATCTATTTTGATATCCTTACAGGTAAAACGGATTATATTGGAGAGGCTTTAATGGTAAAAGCAAATAATAGAGATTATGATTCGAGAGGAATACAAACGAAATTCCAACATAAATTTTATCTAGATGATTTCTTTTTTGATACGGAAGTTGGTGTTCGTTACCACGAGGATTCGGAAGATCGTTTTCAATGGGTAGATGCTTATTCTATAAAGGACAAAAAAATGGAATTGTTCTTACCAGGAATCCACGGAACCAATGCTAATAAAATTACTTCTGCAAAGGCGTTTGCCTCATATTTGTTGGCAAAAATCAGATATAATCAATTGACGGTATCATTAGGAACTCGTTATGAAGACATTTTACTTCATAAAAATGATTTTGGTAAGAAAGATTATCGTAGAACAGGAAAACTACGAAAAGAAGTTACCAACCGAGCAAGGGTTCTTATTCCAAGTTTAGGTATTCATTATAAAATTAATCCTGAATTATCAGTGTTTTCAGGGATTCATAAAGGATTTTCACCTCCAGGAGCAGGGCTTAATCAGGAGCCAGAGAATAGTATCAATTTAGAATTAGGAACTCGTTTGTCGATGGATAATTTAAAAGCCGAATTGATAGGTTTTTATAATTCATATTCTAATATGTTAGGAAGTGATTTGGCTGCCTCAGGGGGAACAGGAACACTTGAATTATTTGATGTAGGAAAGGCATTGGTCAAAGGAGTTGAGTTTATAGTGAATTATCAACCTATTCCAGAAGATTATAAATTGAAACTACCTATCCAAGTATCTTATACTTACACGGATACTGAAATCAAAAATGATTTTGAAGAAAATTCGTGGGGACAAGTTTTTGTTGGAGATGAAATTCCGTATATCAATAAACATAGTTTAAATGTGAGTTTAGGTGCGGAATATGGTCGTTTTCAAACAAATTTCGGAATTCGATATAATGGTGATATGAGAACAACTCCAGGACAAGGCGTTATTGCAGAAAGACATAAAGTTCCTGCTCACACGGTCATCGATGCCTCAGCAAAAGCAAAATTGAATAAACATATAACGTTTACATTTAAATTTATTAACCTAACAAATAAAAAATATTTAGTATCAAGACATCCATCAGGATTACGAGCTGGACATCCTTTTGGTATTTTTTCTGGGGTGAATTTGAAGTGGTAAAGATATATAAAGATCTGTTCAGGTCTGGAAACAGAGAAATAAAAAATTAAACAAAACAATGAAACACATAACATATATAATATTTTTCTTATTAGTTCAAGTTGCTGTGGCACAAGAAATGCAAGTTGAAGGAACAGTAACGGATGTAAAAGGGGAACCATTAGCAGGTGCAACAGTTATTTTAAAAGAGAAAAGGATTGGGGTAACCACAGATTTTGAAGGGAAATTTGAAGTTAAAGCCTCAAAAGGACAAACTTTGAAAGTTACTTATATTGGATTCAAAGATAAATATGTAAAGGTTACTTCTAATAAAATCAATATAAAACTTCAAGAAGATTTACAGCAATTAAATGAGGTTGTTGTTACAGGATATCAGAAAATAAAAAATAGGGTTTTTACAGGTTCTGCTATATCTGTAAAAATGAAAGAAGTAAAATTGGATGGTGTAGCTGATGTTTCTCGTATGTTAGAAGGGCGTGTGGCTGGATTGAACATTCAAAATGTATCAGGAACCTTTGGGGCCGCTCCTCGTATTAATATTCGTGGTGGAGCGTCCATTTTGGGAAATGTACAACCGCTTTGGGTAATTGACGGTGCTGTTTATGAGGATTTGATAACTTTGAGTCTTGATGAACTTGTTTCAGGAGATGCAGTAACGCTTATCAGTTCTGCAATTGCGGGATTAAACTCAACGGATATTAAAGATATTCAAGTACTAAAAGACGCGTCTGCAACTTCGGTTTATGGAGCAAGAGCCTTGAATGGTGTTATTGTGATTACTACAAAATCAGGAGCAAGAAATTCGGATATAAAAGTTTCATACAATTACGAGCAAAGTTTTAGACAAATTCCTTCTTATGCGAATTTTGATTTACTGAATTCACAAGAAACAATGTCGGTTTATCAGGAGTTATCTAACAAAGGTTATTTTGGATTACAAGAGGCTTTATACGGAAGAAGAAGTGGTGTTTTTTATCAGTTTTATAAAGGAGTTAGCACTATAAATCCTAAAACAGGCGACTATTATATTGAAAATACCGAACAAGCAAGACGTCATTTTTTCAAGGAGCGAGAATATGCAAATACGGATTGGTTCCAGCATTTATTTGAATCATTAAATCCGATTACAAGTCATACAATAACATTTTCAGGAGGAGGGAAGAATACAGCAACTTATGCGTCGTTAGGATTTTATAACGATCAAGGTTGGACAATTACTGATAATGTTCGTCGATTTACAGCAAATCTTAAAAACACGTATTATTTAAGTGAAAAATTGAGAGCGACGATTTCAGTGCAAGGAAATATCCGAAATCAAAAAGCACCAGGGACATTTTCACAACGAAAGAATACAAGAATTGGTTCATTTGAGCGAGATTTTGATATAAATCCGTTTAATTATGCACTTTCTACAAGTCGTACTTTGCGTTTGAAGGATAAGCAAGGAAATTTAGAATATTACCGAAATAACTGGGCTGATTTTAATATTGTAAACGAGTATGAAAATAATTATATGGATATTAAATTGTTGGATTTCAAAGCGCAAGCTGATGTGAATTATGAAATTACAGATGATTTAAAAGCACATTTGTTATTTTCAACAAGGCGAGCTTTTACGAGTAATTCGCACTTTATAAAAGAAAATTCAAATGTGATAAAAGCATTTAGAGCAAATGAAAATCCGTATGTAGCAAAGCAAAATATTTATTTGTTAAAGGATAAAGATAATCCGTTATTACAACCAAAAATTGCACTTACGCACGGAGGAATTTTCAATAAAACCGAAACCACTTTGCAAAGTTATATTGGGCGTTTGGCATTGGATTATAACAAGCAAATTGGAGAACACGATATTAAAGCTTTTTCTTTTGCTGAAATTCGCTATGCAGATAGAACAATCAATCCATTTCAAGGTTATGGAATTCAGTATGATAGAGGAAACCAAGTGTTTACGAATCCGTTGGTTTTTGATAAATTAATCAACGAAGGAAATAGTTATTTCTCATTGTTAAATCGCTATGATAGAGGAATAACATTTTCATTAAGTGGAACTTATGGATATGCAGGAAAATATATTTTTAATACGGTTTTAAATTACGAAGGTTCCAACACATCAGGAAAAAATAGTAATGCTAGATGGTTGCCGACTTGGAATGTGGGAGGAAAATGGAATGTTGACAAAGAAGAATTTATGGAAGATAATGATTATTTTTCTTCTCTTGCGTTCAGAATGAGTTATGGATTGACGGCAAAAATGAACGAAAAGGCAATCAATTCAAATGCTGTATTTAAAAATTATATTATCAACAGATATAATTTTGATGATCGAGAGAATGCATTGAAAATATTGCATTTAGAAAACCGAGATTTGACTTGGGAAAAAATGTACGAATTAAATGTTGGACTTGATTTTGGATTATTTGAGAATCGTATCAAGACAACGATTGATGCGTATCAACGAAATTCGTTTGACTTGATTGATTTGGTGCGAACTTCTGGGGTTGGAGGTCAGTATTATAAATATGCAAACTTCGGAGATATGCGAACACGAGGTGTTGAAGTATCTATCAATTCAATCAATATTAATGAGGAGGATTTTAAATGGAGTACGAATTTTAATGTGAGTTATATGAACCAAAAAATTACTCGTTTGATTAATACTCCAAATACCTTTGATATGGTTTCGGGAACAGGACGAGGAAATATCGTTGGTTTTCCAAAAGGGTCATTATTCTCATTTAATTACCAAGGTCCAAACTCGTACGGACTACCAACTTTTGATTTTGGATTATATCCGTTAAATAAAGGAACTTATGGAAATATTTCAGGAGCGGACTTTTTGGACACTCAGTATTCAAAAACTTATTTGATTTATCACGGTTCTACAGAACCAAATTTCACAGGAGGATTGTCAAATACATTCAATTATAAAAACTGGGAATTTTCGTTTTTCATAACGATGCAAGCGGGGAATAAAATCCGTTTAAATCCGTCTTTTGACCCAGCTTTTGCCGATTTGAATGTCTTTTCAACAGAGTATTATAATCGTTGGTTAAAGCCTTATGATGAATGGGAAACTGATGTTCCTGCTTTGCCGTCAAAAGATTTGATTCATTTAGTTGGACAAGAGAATATCGAAAAAGCATACAATACTTATAATTATTCGCAGAATAGAGTAGCAGATGGAAGTTTTGTTAGAATGAAAAATATTTCGTTGGGTTATCATTTTTCAAAAAATACAGCGAGTAAAATAGGCGCTAAAAGTATAAATGTACGAGGACAAATGACGAATCCGTTTTTGATCTATTCGGACAGTAAATTAAAAGGACAAGATCCTGAATATTATCGTTCTGGAGGGGTTTCAATGCCAACACCAAAACAATATACATTAACCGTAAATATTGGATTTTAAGAGATGAAAAATATAATAAAAATAGTATTTTTGAGCTTAGTACTAACTTCTTGTAATGATTATCTAGATGTAAATCCAGATTCATCGTTGAATGTAGATATTAATTCAGAAGAAAAAATCGCAGAATTACTAACAGGAGCATATCCTAATGCGAGTTATTTTCCGTTTTTAGAAACCAGAACGGACAATGTGCAAGAACGTAAAAATGGCATACATTCTCGTTTAAATGAGGCAATGTTTTTTTGGGAAGACTATGATTATGAAGATTTAGACACGCCTTTAAATTATTGGATTTCTTGTTATCAAGGGATTGCTCAAGCGAATAAGGCTCTTGAACTTTTGGCATCGTATCCAAAAACAGCAAGGGTGAAAGCCTTGTACGGCGAGGCGTTTTTACTCCGTGCATATTTGCATTTTATGCTGGTTAATATCTGGTCAGAACCTTATGGAACTACATCAGCAAATGCAAGTTTAGGGATTCCTTATGTTACAAAACCTGAAAAAAATGCGTTGGTAAATTATAAAAGAGGAACAGTTGCTGAGGTTTATGAAAAAATCGAAAGAGATTTAAAATTAGGAATTACTCTTGTAAATGATAAGTTTTACAAGAAACCAAAATTCCATTTCAATAAAAAAGCCGCTTATGCTTTTGCCAGTAGATTTTATTTAATGAAAGGAGAATGGGAATTGGTTATTGAATATGCAAATTATGTTTTAGGAGCCAATTCTAAAAAAACATTGAGAAAATGGAATAAATATTTTGGGGTTAATTCAGGGCTTTCGGGAAATAATTTGTATAAAGTTTACAACAGTACAGAAGAACCTTCAAATTTGTTATTAACAACCACAGAATCAAGATGGAAAAGAGATGTAGTTACAGATAAATATGGGCTTACTTATAATAGTGCTGTGAATATCTACAGAAAAAAAGGAATTGATGGATGTGGAGCGAATGGTAAAAACTTAAATTTTTGGGGGTATGGAGGATATCTTTTTGCAAAATCACCTAACTATATTACCAATGGTTTTTATATGGCAAAATTTGATGAATTGTCGTTGAATAATAGTGTAAGTTTAAAACCGAGAGGTTTGTATGTTACGAATGTTCTTTTTTCAACGGACGAGGTTTTGTTAAACAGAATGGAAGCATACGCAATGTTGCAAAATTACGAACAATCTATATCGGATTTGAAAGATTATATGAAAGCGAAGTTTAATGTAGAATTACCTTGTGGGAATAGTTCATATACTTCTACGAGTAATGAAAATTATAAGATTTTTACACCTTTTTACGGTTTGACAGTTAAGCAGTTGGCTCTTATTAAGATTATTACAGATTTTAGACAAAAAGAATTTTTACACGAAGGATTACGCTGGTTTGATATTAGGAGATTTTATATGCCAGTAAAAAGGAAAGCGAAATATCGTAATTATCAACCTTTGAGAAAGGATGACCCTCGTAAGTTATTGCAAATTCCTGTGGAGGCAATCGAACGAGGAATGACACCAAATCCGAGATAAAATTAGAAAATAGATGCAAGAACCAAGAATAAAGACAACAAATCATTACGAGGAGGTTACGACGAAGTAATCTTAAAGATTGCTACACTATCGTTCGTAATGCCTTTTATAAAAATAAACAAAAAATGAAAAAATACATATACATACTATCGTTTTTGACAGCTTTTGTAGCTTGTTCTAGTGAAGATGACCTTTCGGAAGACAGCGTTGTTGATAAGAACACAGTTATTAAAAATCAAACCGAATTAGATACGTGGATTTATAAAAATTTCACAAAGCCTTATGGAATTCGAGTTGAATATCGTTGGGATAAAAATAAAGTTCAACAAGGGACTCATAATTATCCGCCTGAACAAAATAGGGTGAAGCCTGTATTAGAGGCTGTTAAGTTTTTATTGTTAGAGACTTATACATTACCAAATGTTGGTGGAAAAGATTTTATGAAGGGTAAAAATCCTATTAGAATCGTGATGTATGGAGGTCCAAATTTAGATAGCGGAGGATTTGAATTGATAAGTAATCCAAATTCAAGTGCTATTGAAATGAATATTTACAATGTCAACGATTTTGATGCAAAAGATTATGATAAGGTATATGTTTTAGCACGAACTATTCATCATCAATTTGCAAAAAGACTATTGGAGTTAGTTCCTTACAAAAGAGATGAGTTTTTACGTATCAGTAAAAATAGGTATTTATACTCAACGGAGGAAATTAAGACGCTGGATTTAAGTCAAAAAGAGTTGTTTCAAGTGAGTGAGTCTGCTAATCGTAGAGGATTTTTTACGCATCATTCTCGTATTTCTTCAGAAGATGATTTTGCTGAAATAATCAGTGCCACACTAACCAACTCGCAAACGGTAATCGAAAAGGCTTTAAGAGATGCCAAAACAACTCCTTATGAAGACCCTGATGAGGACGTTCAACAAGAAATGGAAGAGCAAGCAAAACAAGCATCCAAGGAAATTTCAGCCAAGCAAAAAATGGTTTATGAATATTTTAATAAAGAAATAGGAATTAATATAAAACGAATGCAGATAGTTAGTGTACAGAGAATTAAAGCATTTTTAAATAGATAATAGACAAAAGAGCTAAGAACAAAGACAACAAGTCATAACGAGGAGTTTACGGCGAAGTTATCTTTAAAAAATAAAAAAATGAAACAGAGAGTTTTTATAATTTTAAGTGTTATAGCGTGTATTTTCATTTCATGTAAGCAAGATTTCACGGAGGGAATTTCACCTGCTGAAAGAAATGCCACTAATATAAAGCAATTACGAGAAAAATTGACCCAATCAAAATATGGTTGGCGTATGATTTATTTTTCAAAAACAGATTCGTTATTGTTTTCTAATAAAAGTGAAATTTTACAAAACATCCCTAATTTTGAGAAATTATATGGGTACGGAGGACATTATTATCATTTAAAATTTGATGAAAAAGGAACGGTTCAAATTCGTGCCGATTATACGGATAAAACTATCACAGAAACCAAAGAAAGTGAATTTGAAATAAAGCAGAATACATTTACAGAATTGAGCTTTACAACCTATAATTATATACATCAATTAGTTAATGATAGATTTGAAGGCTCTTCAGATTTTCTATATGTAGGAGAGGATTTTAAAGGCGATTTAATTTTCAAAACAAGTTCATACATACATCCAGCTCGTGAGTATGTGCTGTTACAAGAATTAAAATCGGAAGAAAGTTGGGACGAGGATATTAAAAAATCTTATGAAAATCGGAAGTTTTTTGATGAGATGAAAAATCCACAAATTACGATTAGAAAAGGAGATAGGATGTATTTCAAAAGTGATTATGTCATTAAAACAGATTCTCCTTTTGAGCCTTATCAAAAGTTTTTAAGAGAGATTGTAAAAAAGCGTTATTATGTTTTTCAATTCAATACAATTGACGATCCTTATTTTAAAAAAAATAACCCTAAGACTGTTGGTTTAGGTTCAGGATATGTAGGAACGGAAAAGGGCTTGTCATTCTATTCAGGAATTAGATACGATAAAAATTATATTTTTTACGATTTTGAGAGAAAGGGTGATAAATTTGTTTGTGAATTAGTACGAATTTACGATCCTATACTCAAGTTTATGTATGTGAGTAAACATCTTTTCCCTAATGGAGAACCTACATATATGGTTGCAGAAATTATAGATGAAAAATAATAAGTTATAAGCTTTAAGCAGTAGGCTATAAGCTGTAATTAAAAAAATATAACAATGAAAAATATACTAAAAATTAGTGTTTACATATTCGCAAGTTTTTGTGTTTTGGCGTCGTGTAATTCCGATAATCAATCGGACGAAATACAAGAAGATTACGAAAAATTATTTCCTTGGCAAGGTATTGATAAGCCTGAAAATGTCTATGAGGATATGAATGTAAAAACGTGTAATACAGAGCAAATGCTCAAAGATTACAAAGATTTAAGTAAGGAAATTTCTGATAAACGAACTTATACCGTAACTTTTGAGTGCAGTTTTCGTGAAACATTTGCAGGTTCTCGTTATGAGTTCAGGTATGTGGACGAAAATAAAAAAATAAAGGCTATCGGAACAAAATCTACTCAAAAGGATATTTCGTATGTTTTAAAAAATGGCAAAAAATTTAAGAAAACATTTAAAGTAAAATCAGGATATCCGATGTATTTGTTTGTTAATGGTGGAGGAAATATGAGTTCAAGTGTAAAAGCAAAAATTACAGCAAAATCAGAAGACGGATTAATTGTTGTGCCTGTTTTGAGTGTGCAGCAATATCAAAATAAAAGAGGGTATAATCCTCTGCCAAGTCCTTATTGTGAATATATAATATTACCTTAGGGCTTGGCTTTAAGCAATAGGCTATGAACTTTAAGCTAACAGTTTATTGCACAAAGCATTAATGTAAAAATAACGCCTACGGCTTATAGCTTATGGCATAAAGCATAAAAAGAGATGAAAAAATTAATATTAATAGTATTATTAGGAATTATCTACTCGTGTAATCCTGACCCAGAGCAAACGGTAGAAACGGCGTATGTAGATCCTTACTTTCTGCCAGATAATCTTAAATATAAAGTTCCTGTGAATGAAATTATGTTAAAATATAAATTTTCAAGAAACGGAATATCTAATGTGGATTATTTGGAGTGTAGTTTGTTAAGAGAGCCGTTAGATATCATAGAACGCCGTTTGGATAGAGCTCAGATTTTCTATGAATATAATTATAATAATTTGATGAATTATTATAAAGAAGGAATTTATCACATTAAACCAGAGCGAGAAATAGCAACTTCTGCTATATCCGAATCTTATCAAAATAAAGTCAAAGAAGATATTTTAGCGACTATCAATAAGTCAGTAGAAATTAGTGGTTATTACACAAATGAGCCGTCGAGTCATAGAAATAGAGAGGCAAAACTCAATAGGACGGGTTATATTGGTTATAGTTCTGGAGACCCAAATGTTGCCTTTGTAGATGAAAAAGGAGTCATCGTATCAGAGGTTTTTAGAGGAATGATAATTGGTGGAATTTATTTGGATAAAATACTAAATGAGCATCTTGATGAGCGTTATTTCGATGACGAAAATTTGAGGAAAGACCACGAAAATGTCGTTTTGCCTGAGGGTAGAAACTATACGGAATTAGAACACCATTGGGATTTAGCCTATGGATATTTTCAGTTTTTGAAAAATTTGTCACAAGCGAATGGCGTTCCTGCATTAAAATATAGCGAACAAAAATTATATGATGCTTTTGTGCAAGGAAGAATAGAGCTTAATCGCTATCGATATGACGATATGAAAGTTCAGTTGAAAATCATTCGAGAGGAACTTTCAAGAGTGGTAGCCATCCGAATTATTGACTATTTGATAGGTGTAAATACGATTGTAAATTTAGAGGAAGGTGATGGAAGTGATGCATTTATGTTTTTGTCAAAGGCTTATGGACTTATTTATGCGATTCAGTTTACACGAAATGCAGAAGGGAATAAGTATTTCACTTACGAACAAGTACAAGATGTTCTAAATCAATTTAGAGGAGAAAAAGGATTTTGGGATACAGAAAAATTATTAGGAGATGAATCTGTAACAGGTTCTGTAAAAAATATAGCCAACCAGATTGCAGAACCATTCGGTTTTTCTGTTGATGAGGTTAAAAGATAAGTTTTAATGATTAATCGTCAATGATTAATGATTGAAAATGGAAAAAAGAATAAATGAACAATTAAAAAAATAATCGTTTATGTCACTTAGAGTGAATTTCGAGTGTGCGAGAAATTTGTATCGAGAAGTTTTAGAGTACTCTATCATACTATAGAACTGACATAACTTTAAATAAAGATAAAATGAAAAAAATAATTTTATTGGTAAGTATTTTGATGGTTTCTGTTTTGAATGCTCAAAATTTAATTGAAAATGGAGGATTTGAACAAACACGAAATCATCTTGGGAAAGTGAAGTTTGAAGGCTGGGAGTTCAATTATCTAAATCAAGTTATTGGAGAGCCTCATCAAGGGAGGAAGTCTGCAAAAGTTTATAATTCGGGGGCTTTTAGGCTTAATAAATATGGTAAATTAAATCTAATTCCTATCGAAAGAAAAGCAGAATACACTTTGACTTTTTGGTATAAAGGTGAAGAATCAAAGGAGATAGAACCTTATGTTGTTTGGTACGATAGAAATGGTAAAAAATTATCAAATTCAGATGATGAAATTTCTAGACGAACTAATTCTCCAAGTAGTTGGGAAGAAAAAAAATATGTTTTTAGAGCTCCGTCAAGTGCTGTTAGTGCAGGATTAACTTTTAAGCTTTTTGGTATGGAAGGCTCTGTTACGATTGATGATATTTCTTTTGAAAAAACAGGAGAGGCAACGTCAGGAATTGAACCGCCAACAGGATTTAAGGCGACAACATATCAGCGAGAATTAGATTTTTCGTGGAACTCGGAAACGGAAGAGGAGAATGCGCAATGGGAACTAGTAATAAACGGAGAATCAGTAATACTTGATAAGAACTATTATAGTTTGACAGGTTTGAATCCTAACACTAAATATGTTGTTAAAATAAAAACGATTATTGATGACGATAGTTCAGATTTTACTCCTGAAAAGACGATATGGACAAAAAGAATAGAATATGCGGAAGATGATGACAATAGAGTTCCTCATTTGAGGACATTAGGAACGTATGGAAGTTGTCATCAAAAAATAAAACTATTTTATAATGATTTGTATAACCCTAACGCAGAAATCAACTATTTTGTAGATGGGAAACAAATACAACCTGATGGGAATGATTTTAGTTTTCCTAAAAAGGGTCGTCAAGTTCTGAAAGTTTTGATTAAAGAAAAAGAAGGTTACGAGTGGGAGATTCAATATAATTTGAATGTGAAATAATTTAGAAAACACATAGACCAGTAGCCTATTATTGCTGTAGATACGTAAATTTTAGAACAATAAAATTCAAAAAATAATAAACAATGAAAAAGTATATATTTTTAATTCTGGTAGCGATTGCATTTTGTTCTTGCGAACAAGAAGAAGTGAAGAGTTATCCAGATATAAAATTAGGTAATTTAGACGAGTCGTTATCAGAAATCAATATCAATAAATTTACCGAGCGAAAAATTATTCTTTCAGGTGGAAATAAAAAATACAGTGTAAATATTGAAAACTCTAAAATAGCGAAGGCGAGTATTTACAAAGATACTTTAAAGATAAAAGCCTTGTTTGAGGGGAGAACATTTGCATCTATAAAATCGCATAATCACGAAGTAAAACTTGGAGTAAATGTAATGCCACAAGAGATTGGTGTTAGTCAAAAAAAGATTAGACTATTCCCACGAGATATTAGCAAATTTATTAGTGTCAATGGAGGAGGGGATATTGTTACAATGGAAGAAATTGATCCTGATGAGATTTTAGATGCACAATGGAATGGAGAAACAGGTATTTTAAAATTAAACGCATACTTTGAAGGGGAAGCAATTATTAGGTTTACATCTGAAAATGTAGCTACAAAAGAGGTAAAAGTTACGGTAAAAACAGATGGAGAACCTGAAGATATTGGGATTTATTCAACTAAGTATAGAACAATCCGTAAGGAATTTAATCCTGTGATGATTGTAAAACGAAAAAATAGAGGAACGTGGCTTTCAAATACGGTAAATCCTTATAAAGATGCTATAATTAATGGTGTTAAAAATGTTTTGGTGAAATTTTCTTCTATTAAAAATCCAAAGGTTGGAACCTATATAAATGTAGGAGGAGGCTACCCTACATTGTATGTTGAGGAAGTAGATAATGATAAAAAAACAGTTTTACTTAGAGGTAGAGGAGTTAAAATATTATTGCCAATAGATCAATGAAATAGACTGTAATTAAGTTAAAATAGATTTATTTGAAAAAAAATAAGTTTTTTATTGAGAATAATTAAGAATAACATATATTTGCACCGCAAAAAAAATGATTAAATATAATAACTAATTTTTAAAAACAAAAAAGGATGAAAAGAGTATTTTCAATTTTAATGGCAGTTTTTATTGGAGTTTTTTCAATAACGTCATGTAGTGATGATGGTTCAGATGATGTTCCAGCAAAGAAAATAAAGCTGCAAAAAAGTAGCGTTTCTATGTCTGTAGAGGGAGAAGTTCAAGTAGAAATTACACAAGGAAATGATGGATATAAAGTTAAGTCATCAGCTCCAGCTATAGTTTCTGCTAAATTAATTTTAGAGCCAGAAACAAATAAAAAATATGTTGTATTAAAAGGAAAGTCAGCAGGAGAATCAAAAGTTATAATTACAGATTCAAGAGATGAAAAAGCTGAGGTTAAAGTTCAAGTTATTTCAAAATTAAGCATTCCAAAAGAAGTAACAGATTTAGAAAAAGGAGGAGAGAAGAAATTTCAATTAAATGGAGTTTCTAAAGACTTTGAAGTTTCATCTTCTGATGAAAATGTTGTAAAAGTTCAAGTTAAGGATGGTAAGTTAGTAGTTACTGCTGTAGGTTCAGGAGAAGCGAAAGTAACAGTAAAAGATAAAAGAACAGGTGTAAAAACAGAAGTAGCTGTAAATATTCCTGAAGAAATAAAAGATGTTACTGTTAATAAATCAGAAATTACTATTCCAAAAGGGATGAAAGATGTTGTAGAACTTATCCCAGGTTCTGGAGATTATGCTGTTGAATCATCAAATGAAGAAGTTGCAACTGCTGAAATTAAAGGAGGAACAGTAGTTATTAATTCTGTAAAGAAAGGAGTTGCTGATATTAAAGTTATAGATAACGTTACTAAAAAGGAAGTAACAATTAAAGTAACTGTTTCAGTTGATGATCTTGTATTACTTGAAACAGAAACTGATATTGCTCTTAGAGAAGGAGAGTTAAAAGAATTACATATAACAGCAGGTTCTGGTAATTATGAAGTTACTTCTGATGATACAGGTGTAGCAACTGTAGCTAGAGATGGAAACACAGTTAAAATTACAGGTGTAGAAGGTGATACATATGAGGCAAAAACAGCAACTGTAAAAGTAAAAGATACAGAATCAGAAGTAGAAAAGGTATTTAATGTTAAAGTATTTAAGAAACTTAGTATAGGAAAAAAAGTTCACGATATTAAACAAGGAGAAACATCAAATACTCCTATTGTTCAGGGAGATAAAGCGAATTTTTCGGTAGTGATAGATGATGATAAAGTAGCAAGTTACAAAATGGTTGAGGTATATGGGTTACCAGAAGTTGAGTTCACAGGAATAAAACCAGGAACGACTTTTGCAACTATTACAGACGGTTCAGGAGTAGAAAAGGTTGTTGCTATTACAGTAAAAGCTATTGAGCCTGTTAAGATATTTGATTTGATGGATAATGAAGTATCAGCATCAACAGTTATTGAAATTACAGGAGAAGAACCTAAAAACTTTACATTAAAAGGCGGAAGTGGTCAATATGATATTACTTATGCTCCTGAAGGTGTAGTAACAGCAGATGTACAAACTTTTGGAGATTCTGGGTTTTTATCAATAACGCCTGTATCTGGAGGAGCAGGAGGAGAGACAGTAGTAACTCTTACAGATAAAGTTTCAGGAGATACTGCACAGATTAAGGTAAATGTTAAATTACCAATAAGTTTTTCTTATACAAAAGATGGAGCATCAATAGAACCAACTTCATATGATACAGAACATGATCCAATATTTGATACAAAAGTAGGAGAAACAATTGTAATTACAGTTACAGGAGGTTCTGGAACAGGTTATAAAGTTATGGGAGCAAGTGACAGTCACTTTGAATTTGATCCAGGAAAAACATTGACAGGTAATACTGTATCTGTAAAAATGAAAGCTGTAGGTCAAGGGAAATATTTTAGAATAATGGATTCTCAATCGAAATTTAAATGGATTACCTTTAATATAGCAGAGGCAGGTAGTGCAGAGGACACAGGTAATTTTGATATAGATACTGATGGAGTTGTAAGAAAAAAAGACGGAGCGACTATTTCAGGAGATATAGTGTTACCAGATAATGCAAAAACAGTTCCATCGAATAGTGATGAGTTTACACCTTTCAACACCAACAATGAGATAACTTCTATTGATTTTGGAGGGGTAATAAGTATAGGTAAAATGTCTATAATGGCATCTAAAAATCTAAAAACTGTTCATTTAAGAAATGTTACAAGTATCGGAATGGGAGCATTCTATAATTGTACTGGTTTGTCAAAAGTATATTGTCATATGACAACACCTCCAACAGTTGATAATGCTAATGCATTTAATAATATATCCGAAAATGCAGTGCTATATGTACCAGCTGGTACAAAGGCTGCTTATCAGGTTATGAATGGAGTAGACAAATTTAGTAGTATAGAAGAAATGGAATAAATAATAAGTATTTTATACTTAATACTATAAATAAATCCTCATAAGTAGTTTTCTTATGAGGATTTATTTATTTGTAGTTGTTAATGATATAGTCAAAAGCAAAGATGTGTTTTATAAAATTATTATTGATATTTCGCTGTATTTAAGAGAGTTATTTATAATAAAATCTAAGATTGTCATAACAATAAGTAATATAGTTTATTGAAAAAAGGTAGTGATTTATAAATCACTACCTTTTTTATATTGATATCTCAAGAATGAACCTCTATCTGCCAATTACTCTCCGAACCCATAATTTAAACTGGATAGATAAAAAGAACAATATCGGAACGACAATCAAAGTTAAGAAAGTCGCAACGACCAATCCATAGATAACTGTCCACGCCAAAGGTCCCCAAAAGGTAACATTATCCCCTCCAACATAAATATGTGGGTTGAACTCACTAAATAATGTGAAAAAGTTGATATTTAACCCAATAGCTAACGGAACTAATCCTAATATGGTCGTGATTGCTGTTAGTAAAACAGGTCGTAATCGTGCCTTTCCACCTACGATTAAAATCTCTTTTAAAGAATTGGTATCGATATTCTCTTCTGCAGAAAGTTGCTCTTTGGCTCTCTTTCTGTCGATGAGTAACTGCGTGTAATCTAGTAGAACAACTCCGTTATTCACCACAATTCCTGCTAAGGAAATAATTCCCATCATCGTCATCATAATCACAAAAGGACTTCCCGTAATAACTAAACCTCCAAAAACACCTATCAAGCTAAGGAATATCGCCAACATAATGATGATCGGCTTTGAAATGGAGTTAAATTGGAAAATCAACAAAAAGAAAATTAGACCTAAACCAGCTAAAAATGCTCCCATTAAGAAATTCATTTGCTTTTTTTGCTCCTCAATTTTTCCTGTATAATCTATTTTGATATCTTTTGGCTTTTCTGTAAAGGACTTCATTTTATGTTGAATTTTCCCCACAACTGCTGATGCATCGGTATATCCTGGTGCTAATTCAGAATAAACCGTTACCACTCGTTCCGTATTCTTGTGTTTTATGGTACTAAATCCAGATGAATTTACTTCTTTTACCAATGCAGAAACAGGGATTTCAATAGTTTCTCCTCTATTGTTTTTGAAAGTAATACGCTGATTAAAAACGACATTACGGCTATATCTTTGGTCTTCTTCAAAACGAACATTAATATCATAGTCTTTACCGTTTTCTTTATAGATACCTGCTTTTGTTCCAAAAATACTGTTTCGTAATTGATTACCTATTTGAGCAACGCTCACACCTAACTTTGAGGCTTTTTCTCGGTCAATTTTTACTAGCATATTTGGCTTTGACTTATTGACATTTACTTTTAACTCATCAATACCTGCAATTTTCTTTTCATTCAAAAAATCTCTTATTTTCTCGGCCGTTTCTATCAATTCAGCGTAATCTTTTCCTTGCAGTTCAATGTTGATAGGATACCCCGATGGAGGTCCATTTTGGTTTTTTTCTACAGAAATTTTCACCCCTGGGTAAACGCCTTTTAGCACCTCTGTTACTTTTTTCATCAATTCCCTACTATCTGCACCTCTGCGAAACTTAAATTCACGCATTGTTGCCGTTATTTTACCCCTATGAGGCATTTCTGCCGAAGAACCTCCGTCTGTCATCGGATTTCCTGCTCCTGCACCTACTTGTGCTACGGCACTTTCCACCAAGAAGTTATAATTTTCATCGGTATATTTTGGGGAATTAATCACGCTATAAACTCGTTTTTCAATGTCTTTCATTATCGCATTGGTCTTCTCAATGTCCGTTCCCTCTGGATATTCCACATACACAATGATTTGGTTGGGATTGTTATCAGGGAAAAATTCAACCTTTGTTCGATGATTTTTGATAGAAGAACCAAACCCCATAAATGTTGCTATCAACACTACAAATGTAACTACCGTAATGATGACAGGCATCTTCCCTGATAACGAAAAACGGAGTGATTTTTCATAAAGATTCTCTAAGAAAGGTAATGCCTTATTCTGAAAAATATGAGCCCATTTTCGTAAAAATAGTTTGTCTAACCAAATCATTACAGCACTGAACACTAAAACACCTCCCATACCTTTGTAAGTTGTGCCGAAAATGAGTAATAGTAGTCCTACAACTCCCATTATGGAAGATAAGATAATCACTTTTTTAAGTTTTGGTGTACGGTCGGTAACGGTCATAAACTCGGAAACCAACACCGAATTAAAAAATACCGCTACAAACAACGATGAGCCCAAAACTACGGATAAAGTGATAGGGAAATACTTCATAAATTGCCCCATTGTCCCTGGCCACATTCCCAGTGGGATAAACGCTGCAACCGTTGTTGCTGTTGAGATGATAATCGGAAAAGCAATTTCGCCAATTCCTTTTTTTGCCGCCTCCATACGGCTCATTCCTTCTTCATCCATCAAACGATAGACATTCTCAACGACGACAATACCATTGTCCACCAACATTCCCAATCCCATAATCAATCCAAAGAGAATCATTGTGTTAATAGTATAACCCATTGCGTTCAAAATCATTAATGACATCAACATTGACATCGGTATCGCAAAGCCGACAAAAGCCGAGTTTTTAAAACCTAAAAAGAACATCAAAACACCCACTACCAAAATCACTCCAAAAATGATATTATTCACTAAATCATCTACTTGCCCTATGGTTTTTGCTGATTGGTCGTTGGTAATTCGAACCTTTACATCTTGTGGGAAAACAGTCGCTTTTGCCTTTGCTACTATTTTTTCAATTTTATGAGCAGCCGCTACCATATTTTTTCCTGATCGCTTTTTGATATCGAGCATAATCACAGGATTTCCAAACATTCGAGCATAGGTTGTTTTGTCCTTTTCTCGGAAAGAAATAGTGGCAATATCTTTTAAGTAAACGGCATTTCCTCGTTCATTTTTAACGATAAAATGTTTCAACTCATTTGGGTTTTCTATTTCGCCCAAAACTCGAATGGTGCGTCGCTGTCCGTTAGCAATCATATTTCCTGCCGACATCGTCATATTTCCGTAGTTGATAGCGTTGGTAATATCCATAAAACTGACCTTTGAGGCAAGCATTTTATGCACATCTACGGCTATTTCAACCTCTTTTTTCTCTGCTCCTCTAATCGCTGCCTCTTTGATTTCTGGTAAACTCTCGATTTCCTCTTTTAGATGCTCTGCGTATTCTTTCAATTTCTGGCGAGGATAGTCCCCTGAAATGTTGATATTTTCAATAGGAAACTCCTCCGAAAGCGTTAAATCAAAGGCGTTAGGCTCTACTTTTGCTCCGTTGAAAGTAGGCCAATCTTGGCTCGAAGTTTCTTGCTCTATCTTGTCTTTGACCTTTTGTAGAGCCGAAGAAACCTTGATGTTTTCATCAAAAGTAATCATAATCATCGAGTAATCTTCCAATGAGTTGGAAATAATTTTCGTAACATTACTCACAACTTTTAACTTTTCCTCCAAAGGGTCGGTAATCAATTTTTCAATGTCTTCGGCGGTGTTTCCTGGGAAAACCGTACTCACATATATTTTCGTTTCTTTTACTTCTGGGAAACTCTCACGAGGCATATTCAAAAATGCTGAAAATCCCATAAATAAAATGACAATCATCGCAACATAA
>PDWI01003725.1_pt1 | contig 21199 bp, 14 predicted proteins | sample 1430891 | NCBI WGS metagenome assembly PDWI01 (sample SAMN01162508, study PRJNA174530) | Oral metagenome, whole genome shotgun sequencing project. | biome: Marine environment; feature: Marine mammal; material: Swab sample of the gingival sulcus; isolation source: swab sample of gingival sulcus... | reverse complement strand
TGCATCAAAGCATCCTTCTCTTACTCTTACTGTACAAGTAGCTGTTTTTCCGCCATCCGCTGTTCTTACGGTTATTGTTGCAGTACCCGCTTTTTTTGCAGTAACTTTGCCGTTGTTATCAACTATTGCTATGTTTTCGTCACTGCTAGTCCAGCTTACTGTTTTATTTAGCGCGTCACTTGGGTCTACTGTTGCTGTAAGTGTTTCTGATTTTTCTTCTATTAACACCAGTTCACTTTTGTTTAAACTTACTCCGCTTACTTCAATTCTATCATAATATATTTTTACCACTGTTGTGCCGTCGGCTTTTATTGTTTCTTGATTAAAATCTTTTGCTTTAAAGCCGGCATAGGTTTTTGCCTTAGCCTTTGTATCTTGGTCGGTTGTGCCTGTTTTGTTTTCGGTTTCATGTAAGTCGTAATCTGTTCCACTTAGCTTTTGACAATAATGCTCTACCTTATAAGCTGTATCAGTATTAGCTGTCCACTGCGCTGTGTAAGTATTATCTTCCGCAGGGAAAGTTGCAGGTAAAGCGGGTTTCCATCCGGCAAATGTGTAGCCTGCTTGTGTTGGCTCTGCAATACTTAAGGGTGTGCCATAACGGGCTTTTAAGATTTTATTCTCTGTTGAGCCGTCAATTTTTCCACCTGCTAGCTTTAGTGTTAGACTGACTTCAATTCTATCATAGTATATTTTTATCACTGTTGAACCGTCTGCTTTTATTTTCTTTTGATTAAAAGCTTTTGCAGGTTTAAAGCCGCTATAAGTTTTAGCTAAAGCTTTTGTATCTTGGCCGGTTGTGCCTGTTTTGTTTTCAGTATCGGCAGAAACTAGCGTATAGCTGTCATTGTCTATATTTTGCCGGTAATGCTCTACCTTATAGGCTGTATCAGTAGCAAAATTCCATTGTGCAGTGTAAGTTTTGCCGTTGGATTCTACTGTGTACTTTTTAGCTAAGGCAGGTTTCCATCCGCTAAATGTATATCCTGCTTTTCTTGGCTTTGCAATACTTAAGGGTGCTCCGTAGCGGGCCTTTAAGATTTTATTTGCTGTTGAGCCGTCTAGTTTACCTCCGGCTAAATTCAATGTAAACGTGATTTCTTTTCTATCATAGTATATTTTTACTACTGTCGAACCGTTTGCTTTTATTTTCTTTTGGCTAAAAGCTTTGGCAGTTTTAAAGCCGGTATAAGTTTTTGCCTTGGCCTTTGTTGGGGCTTTAGTCTCACCAAATAATTTTTCAGTATCGGCTTTTACTAGTGTATACTTATCATCATTTATATTTTGCCGGTAATGCTCCACCGTATAGGCCTTTGGCTTTCTTAGCATTTTGGCAAAAAATATGTTGTCTTTACAGCCTATTAGTGTTATTCCTATAAGCAAAATTGATATTAGTTTTATTTTTCTTTTCATAGCTTTTAACTCCTTATTTTTCTATTGTTTTTCTTCCCTATTTTCTATATCTGTATGCAATTCTAAATCCGTGGAAAGGGTGCACTTCGTTTGCTTTCCATGCCCAGCGTAAACCAACAGCTAAATTTACTGCAGGATCAACTGCCCAGCCACCGCCTCTGAACACTCGCCTTTTTTCGGGATTGTTTGCGTAAGGCTCTTTTGCTTTTCCTGTATTTATTTTTACATAGCTGTCAAAGCACCATTCCCATACATTCCCGCTCATATCATATAAGCCCATGAAATTGGCATCCTTTGTTTTTACTTCGGCTGTTCTTGTAATATTGGGGTTTTGCTTTTCCCATGCCGAAGAGTTCCACCACTGTCCATATACAGCCACACGATTTGCCTCATCTCGTAAGGCTGTCCATGTTTCATCTGTTTTTAAGCCCTTATAGCCCAAGCTTGTATTTGCGCCACTTGCGCTGTTCAGCTTAGTAAGCCAAATAGGATTTTCTGCTGAACCATAATTTACGGCATTATTATTACTGTTATCTTTTTGCAGGCGTGCAGCTAATTCCCATTCTACCTCTGTTGGCAATCTAAAGCCTCTTTTATTCATATCAACATAGCAAGCATTTATTTCTTCTGTGTTTTTTGCATTCTTTAAAATAATATTATGATTAGCTTTTGAGCGATAAACACATTCATCAATAGAGGCTCTTGTTTTTTCAGTATATGCATTGCACCAAATAATGCAATCATACCAGCTTATCATAGTTACAGGATGTAAGTCAGACAAACCTTTAGGCTCACTTCCGGCCTGACCCTTATTTGCAAAGATATAGCCATTTTGTATTGCCCAATCGTAAACGTCTTTCCATAAGCGATATGTTACTTCAGTTTCGCCTATGCAATATGGACTTAGTTTTACACTTCGATTCGCTATTAAGACACCTTTGTAGTCTTTATAGCCATACTCAGTTGTTTCTACTACAGGATTTTCTTTCGTGCCGGCCTTTGCTTTTATGCTCAATTCTTCGTCGGGAGCTTCTACAAAAACAAAGCCGTCAAAAATCGGACTTTCTTTTACTTCCGACTCCGGTTCAAGTTCTGTATTAGGCTCAATTACGGGTTCAGCTTCAATTATTGCTTCGGTTTCTGCTTTTTTTTCTTCAAAGATTGGCTGTATCGGTAACTTTTGCTTCTCTTTAGCCAATATTCCTCCAGCATAGCCAATGGCTATTCCTATGCCCCACTTAGACGGGTAACCGGCATAAATATATGGCTCAACAAAAAAGTTCTTGTATGTGTAGCGATAGCCGGCAGAAATCTCAGCCAAGAAAAATGCGAAAGGTTTGCCGTCGATATTTTCGCCGTTCCAGCCAAGTGCAAAGCCGGGCTCAGCTTGTACGAATATTCCCGAATCAGGCTGTTTTTTGCTAAAATCATAGGTCCAACGGAATAAAAGGTTTGTGTTGAAAGTATGATAATTATCGGGATTATACGAATACAAAGCTTTCAAGCCGGCTAAAAAGCGACCTGTTTTTACAAAATCGGGCAAGGCAAAGGCTGTATACAAGCCTGTACCGACAGCATAGCCCTTTGGCGTCTTCATATTTGCTTCAATAAGTGCGGCAAGAGACCAATAAGATACGTAATTATTAGAAACTAAAAGCTCTTCACTTTGGCCTTTGTCTGCCTTAGGCTCTGTTTCGTTCTCTGCTATAAGTGGCAAAATCAGCATAAATATTGCCAATACTACGGTAAGTAACTTTTTCATGGCTTAATTTTATCACAGTTTTTAGTTTTCTGCAAGGATAAAATAATTTGTAATTTTCAATGTTTAATTATCGTACTAGGCTTGGACTTATAGAACCACGAATGAACACTAATAAACACGAATTAAAATATATAAGATTAGTGCCGATTCGTGTTTATTAGTGCTTAAAAAAAGACTTGCAGTTTAGCAAAATTGCTTTAACTGCAAGCCTTTAAAGTCGCATCCAGTGAATACTAATTATTTCCAAATATAATAACGATCGTCAGAGTCCTTGGCTAATGTTCTTGAAAATGTACACGCTGAAGGTACAGATTTTTCCTCTTTGAAGCTATCAAAACTATTATCAGGATTTAATTTGAATATTAAAACGCTATCATTATTAGGATCAGTTACTGCTGAAACGTTCTTATTAAATCCATCATTTGCAATCGCAAGTTCTCCGTCCTTTCTGCCTATAAAGCGTGTTGGAGCCTTAGAATTATTGTGATCACCCCACTTTTTTATGCAAGTAGCATTTTTAAATTTCACTTCGTTCAAACTTGTAACTTGGTATAAACGGCCTGTCAAGCCAAGATTACTAACAGTCTGAATCGTAGCATTAACACCAGTTTCATAAGTGAATGTAAAAAATAACTTATCTCCCCGAATCTGCATATCGTTTATTTTACACTTTGACTTATCAAGCGATGCAGTATTAATTTTAAGTTCATCATCACTAGGATTAGTAGTTAAAGATGCTGATCCTCCTGTATAGGCGTATGTATATCTCCTTATGTATATAGCATCATTAGACTGATAAGCTACAAATAAATGATTGTCACCAGCTACCATCGCTGTAATTTTTCCATCAGCATCAGGTGATACAAGCTCATATATTTTATCATTTTTTAAATCTGAGGCAAAAATTTGTCGCTTACCACCATCTTTACACGGGAAATATAAAAGTTCATTTTCACTATCATAAGCTATGGCCGTGAGGTAAGTTATATTACTATAGAAACCTACTTGGGCATTTGATGGTGATGTAGAGTATAAATTTCCTTGTTCTACTTTATTTGAACCATCAAGCACATATTTATATCCATACCACTTTTTTAAAGAAGATGATTTTTCGTTTTGCAAGCTTGACATATATAAGTCCCCATTAGTATCAAAACCAAAATAATCTTTATAGTACTTGTAACTAGAGGTATCGTCTTCTCTTTTAATAGCAAGATTATCATCACTTAAAGATTCTGTAAAGTTTTCAACACACCAAAAAGCAAGAGATTCCGGCATATCACCATTCTTAGCTTGTTTTGTCCATAACAGGTAACGATTTTTTCCTATTGGCTTAGAGCTTGCAGAACTTCCTCCCCCGCCTGTTCCACCTGTGGCTGTTACTTTATATTCTACAGAAAATTTTGCGTCACATGGGGTAAATTTAAAAGTATTATCATCTACATTAAACTTAACTATGCTGTTTTTGTTTTCTGTGGCAAGCCATTTAGGTTCAATACTACCCGGAGCCCCGGTATATTTTGGATTTTTCTTTATTATACAACCGTCGTCGGCTATAAGTAGCTTTCCGTCTAAGTCTTTGCCTATAAAGCATCTTGGCCCACAGAATGTACTTTCGCCATTGCCTGATAAGCCGGGTGTTATCTTTAAAGGGTCTGAACCTTCAAGCCCAATACCTGCACCGCTTTCTATTTTTCCGTTTGATTTATCATAAGCAAAGCATTGAATCATACCTAAAGACATAGAACCATCATCTAAATTATGTGTACCGTAGCCAAGCAAAGGATTTGCGCCCAAAAGTGCATATATATTTATTTTGTCGGCTTTTTCATCTACATATAAATCTTTTAAGTCTAAACTATCCTCCTCGGTATTACCTACTTTAATTTCTTTTCCCTCTACTTCTTTATCCCATTTTGAATTGGTAGAATCATAGCTATATACAAAGGCTTGTATTTCGTACTGCTCATCACTACTGTCAAGATTACCATAATACATTAAAATAATTTTACCGTCATAAACGGCACATTTTGTGAGATATTCAGAAGAGACTGATATAGTTGATTTCGTGGTAAAATCAAGGGCAGAGCCCTTTGGATCGTATGTATAAATTGTTATCTTCGCATTTGACCTTATAAAAGCATACACAATACCGTTTTTTTTATCTGTTGTGAGGCTTTCAAAAAATACATCAGCGGATAACTGCTTATTTATATAAGAAAAACCTTTTTTTTCTTCACCATCACAGTCAAATACTTTAAAAGTTAAAGTATCAGACTTTCCATATACAATATATAAATTACCATTATAATCTCGTGTATTTTGGAACACAAATATTTCAGGAGAATCTAATGATTCTATGCTTTCTTTTACAAGCTCCTTAGAGCCTAAATTTACTGTAAGGTTGTAAGCCGGAGCAGCATTTTCTTCTAAGCTATATGTCAAAGCGGGGAAGGCTTTTGCTTTTTTGCTTATTGCTATAGTTTTTTCTGCAACTTTCTCTACTTTAAAAGTTTTAGAACCTGTCCATTCGGCAGTTAGGCTAGTAATTACAGCCTTAACAGTAACTGTTGAGCCTATTACAAGCCTAAATGAAACATTGAGTCCGACTTTTTCGTTTATTTTTTCACCTTTATCATCAAATACAAGTATTTTTACATTAGAATCTTCAAATTCGGGCAAACCGTTTTCGCCTATAGCCCTTGCATTGCTTGCACTTGAAAAGCGTATCCTTACAATTCCGTATTCATTATTATCAAGTAAATTAGCATCACAAGCTAGAAACGAAAAAATAGCCACAAAAGCTAATGCTATACTCATCCATTTTTTAAAATTTTTCTTTATCATACAATCTCCCATAAAAGCTATACACATCATAGTAACATTATACCATGATACAATAGAAAAAACAAGTTAAACTGAGTGAAAATTAAAATTATTTCCCCCTTGACAATACGGCAGTTTGCGTTTAAACTTATACTAGAAAGGAGTGTTTATGGCATCATCAATTGGTATAAAACTTGCAGATGGATCGTTCTTCCCTATTTTAGATGAAGGACCGTCTACCGAACAAGATCTAGAATTAACAACTATGCGCGACGATCAAGAAAGCGTGCAGATAAATTTATTTAAAAAGGTCGATGAAACTGAACCGGAATACATTGGCTCACTTATAGTTGAAGAACTTACAAAAGGCACAGCCGGAGACCCAACTATAAATCTTAAACTTAAATTAGATGAAGAACAGAATCTTTCAGCAGAAGCCGTAGATCAAGTCTCAGGTTCAAAGCAGTCACTAAAACTTTCATTAAAAACATTAAATGAAGACGATTTTGACGCTCCTGATTTTGACTTATCAGTTCCTGAAACAGGTTTTGGAATTGGTGAAGATCCGAACAGGGAAGATGTTTTTGTGCCGGAAACAGAAGACCTACTTATTGACGATGAAAGCTTAGAAAGTGATTTAGATGAAGAAATAGAAGAGGAAGAAACCCAAAAGAAGAAATTTCCTCTATGGGCAATAATATTGATTATACTACTCTGTATTGGAGCTTTGGTACTTGCAATATTACTTTTATTAAAGCCTGCGCCCGACGCTGATGCTAACAAAGTAGCCAAGACAGAGACTCAAAAAGTAGAAAAGACGACAGATTCTACGGCAATAAATTCAACGACAAGCACTCCGCCAAAAGAGGATGCAAAAGAAAAAGAGGCTGCAGAGGCAAAGAAAAAGGCAGAAAAAGAGGCTAAGGAAAGAGCTGAAGCAGAACGAAAGAAGAAAGCCGAAGAAGAGGCTAAACGTAAAGAAGCTGAAAAAAAGAAAGCTGAAGAAGAGGCCAGACGAAAAGAGGCTGCCAAAAAGAAAGCCCCTAAGATTAACGAAAAGGGCGTTGTTAAATATCGCTTAAAATGGGGAGATACTCTTTGGGATTTGTCAGAATCTTTCTATAAAACACCTTGGGATTATATAAAAATTGCAAAATATAACAAAATTAAAAATCCTAATCTAATTATCGCCGGTACCTATATTGAAATACCTCCTAAGTAAAAAAAAATGCAATAGAATAGCTCTTATTGTGCGCTCACAATTTGAGCTATTTTATTCTTCTTATAAAAGAATTGCCTTTACCCTTCTAATTTTTAGTTTTTTTATTACTCCTCTAAGTTGTACAGGTAGATATGATAAAACGGAGGAAAAGAACTTAATTAATGAACTATACAGCGCAAATTTTTTCCAAGTTCTTAATCCACAAAACAAATTGCTGGAAAAACTAAACAACACAGATGACGGAAGTCTATATTATATAGGCCTATATCTAAAACAAGATAGAAGTACTAGAGGTTCTGCAAAAGAATTTTTTAACTATGCAAGCAAGCATTCTAAAGCTCCATATAACAAATTAGCACGCGATCAACTTTACTTGTTAAGCGCAAATGATGAAAAGCTGAAAATTATAAGTGATATTATAGACGACAAAACTATATCCTTTAAAGAAAAAGATAAGGCACAGGAAAAGCGAAAAAGGCTGTTTTTTTTGCTAAAAAAATTTAACAAGCTTGATAAATCGCCTGCTGAATACTTAGCTTCAATAAAGCTTGATTCAGAACTTAACCGACGACTTGAAAGTCTCTTTCTCGAAAAAGATAATAAAACTATAAAAAAAGCAGAAAAAACGAATAAGGGCTTTAAGAAAATAACTAAAGCAAGAATACTTGTTTCAAAAAGACAATATGATGCAGCTTGGGAAATATTTTTACCAATATTAGAAAGCAAGGAAACTTATAAATATATTGAAAGTAGGAATATTTTATCCGATTTAGGAAAGGCTGCTGTATTTTCTTCCGGGAATTATGAAGAAAAGGCAGAACTTTTTGAAAAACTTCTTCGAAATATAGAAGAAAAATCATTTGAAGTAAATTTTAAGAAAATGCAAAAATATATGTACGCTTTTTACACCGCGAGGTTGAATTTAAAACTACAAAAGACCGAAAACACTGAAAAAGCTATTGATTTTTTCAAGCATTCACTCAATTATGCTACAACAGAATCAGATTTCGATAATTCTCTTTGGTACTATCTGGATACATTAAAAGAAAAATCATTCAATAAGTTTTTTGAAGAATTGTGCAAATCAAGTAAAGATTGGAAAGATGCATACTTCTATGAAGACTTAGTCGCCTATACTTCTATGCAACTTGTAAAACGCAAGGACGAAAAACGATTTAAAGAATTTACAAATTCTATAGAAAAAACAGACTTACGGGAAGCCCAAGCAAGAAATTCCTATGTATTAGCAAGGCTTAACGAAGTAAAGAGAAATCAAGTAAATAATCAAGACCTTTACGCTAGAGTCTGTGACAGACAGCATAATTTCTTCTATTACAAAATTTTAGCAGATTACAGCCTAAACAAATCACAGATAAAGTACTCAGATGAGCTTATATTCAGCTATTCTAGATATGGAAACGCAGTACAGCCGGAAAACAGATTCCCTGCAGAGCAATGTTTAAAAGTCTTAAACGGTCTGGTAAAGTATAAGCTATATTCTGAAATTTACCGACACATATATGCTATCTATTCCGGAATTTCTGTAGAACAGGCAGAAAACTTTGCAAAGATTTTAGCTGAACAGAAGTATTATCCCGAATCGATTAAGGTAATGAACTTTGCACTGCGCAGAAACAATGCAGAAGCAAGTAAAGCACAGCTAAAGCTGATTTATCCCAGACCCTATCAAAAAGAAGTCAAAAAATATGCGAAAGAGTTTAATGTACCGGAATACTTACTATTTGGTCTTATTAGAAGTGAAAGTTTTTTTAGAGCTAAAGTGCGCTCACATGCAGGGGCAATAGGTTTAAGTCAGCTAATGAAACCTACAGCAAAGGATATTGCCCGCCGCTTAAAAATAAAGGAATATGATTTAGAAGATCCCAATACAAACATTAAATTCGGCGCATATTATCTTTCAAAAATGATAGCAGGTAAAGACGGAAATATCATGGCTGCACTATTTTCATATAATGCAGGACCAAATGCAGTTAGAAGATGGCAAAGAAAGTTTAAAAATTTCCCAAATGATTTATTCTTAGAACTTGTTCCTTACAATGAAACTAGAGGCTATGGAAGAAAAGTTTTTACTGCTTCAACAATATACGCAGAGCTCTATTATGGTAAAAAATATAGTGAAGTTGTGAAAGAATTTTTCCGCTTTTAGTTTAAGAATTCTTTAATTCTAAAGCTTCTTCAAATCGTTTACACAAAGAAGTCAATTGTTCCTCAGAAGATATCTTGAATTTTTTCAAAAGAAGTTCCGGAATTTGATAATAGTCTATATAACCTTTTGAGAAATTCATCATAAAGTTAGCAAAAGCTATGGTCTTAACTAAAGACTCAAATTCTTTAGGTGCTGATTCAAAATCATTTTGATACTTTATTGTATTTATAATAGCCTCAGGGAAGTTCCACTTCTCTGCAATAGCAGATCCAATCTCAGCCTGTTGTAAACCACTCATAAGCATATCCATTACCTGAGGAGGAATATTCTTTTCAGACTGAATTTCAGCTAAACGCAACATCAATTCAGGATACATCAACTGTAATATAATTTTTCCAAGATCATGCATTAGACCACAAACATAGGCATTTTCAACAACTTGTTTGTCACCCGTAATTTTCGCAACATTCAAGGAGAAAAAAGCCAATTTATATGCATTTGCCCAAATTTCCTTTTGTTCAGCCTCACTTGCACCCAATAGTTGTGCCGTTCCAACAGAATACAGCAAGTTCCTAATGCCTTTCAAACCTACAAGTTTAACGGCTTCCGCAATGTCCATACAAGGACGAGACAAGCCAAAAGAAACTGAATTAACAGTCTTCAGTAGATCAGTTGCCAATCCAACATCAGAACTAATTAATTTCGCAATTTCCTGCATAGTAGAATTAGGATTGTTTATTTCCTGCTGAATTTGCATAATATTTTCAGGGAATTGAGGGATTTCATTTATATATTCAATTATAGCCTTAGTTAGAGGTTTTGCCTGTTCCTGTAACTCTAAATTTCTTGGAATTTTAACACGATTAACAGTACAGCCATTTACAACTCTTATTTCATAAGCTTTTTCATCAAGACCCATTTTTTTAAGCATAAGAACCATAATAATCAAGCCCAAACCAGCACCTTCTGTGTCGTCTAAAACTTGGCTAAAGGCCTCTTCAAGAGATGAAAACTGTCTGGCTCGTACTAATTTATCAAAAATTCTCTTAAACTCTTGCTTCGTTATAGGTGCATTATTCACTACATCAAGGATTATGCTGGTCTTTGTGGCCTGCAAGGACAGCTTAACGTATAAACCGGCTTTTTTCTGTAAACTAAGATAATGATCAATATTATGTAAACTATCCTCTTTGAAATTCTTCATTCCAGAGTCATAATCTGTCTTATCATTAATATCCAGCCCTTTTTCGGTGAAATAAACTCTCTTGGTGTTAGCTTTTTTTGCGTTTGTTGTCAGTTCATTCATATAGTAGACTATATAGTCTGCTATATCCTCATTGTGTAATTGTTTCAAAAATTCAGTTATAACCGCATTTATATAAGCTTCCATTTCCTTAGGCAGGGTATACGATGTTATGGCTATGGGAACTCCTAAGCGTATCGCTGTTGCTATTTTTTCTGAATCAACCGCTATTTTCTTTTCTTTTTCCATAATTTACTATAAAAAATATTAATCAAATAGTACTTTGCTTTTATTTGATAACATCTCCTTTCATTCGTTATCGGCAAAAACTGTAAAAAAGTTTAGCACTTAAACGCTTATTTTTTTATTTCCGGATAAAAAAATCCCCTTGGGAGTATGCAAGCCAAGGGGATTAAGAATAGAGTATAAACCATTCATATAAAGATACTTTTTATGAATGTTTCGTGCAAGTGAGAGTATAAAGCACCTGCACTCTGTGCCTAAATGTAAGTTATCATATTCTTACTTTTTTGTCAACACTTTTTTAAAAAAAAGTAGTAAAATACTTACTTTTTTTGCATTTTTTTATGAATTTTGCCTATTTTTTCGAGTTTTGTAGATTTTTTTTTAAAAACTCATCCAATTCTTCAAAAATTTCTTCCAAATCATCAAAAATAAAGTCGGCATAGGAATCAAATTGAGTAGGCTGATCGTTTACGATGGCTATTTCCCCACCATTTCGCAAAGTATAAGCAGGCAAAGAAGCTGCCGGATAGACCTGCAAGCTTGTCCCCAAAATAAGCATATAGTCAGCATTTGAAGCCTCATTTACAGCCTGATTCATGACCTCTTGTGGTAGAGCCTCTCCGAAAAAGGTTATTGCCGGTTTTAATTGCCTAGCACACTTGGGACAAAGCGGAACTTCACCAGTTTTTGCCGTTTTCGCAACTTCCTCAAAGCTAGTTTTGTGATCACACTGTATGCAATAATGCTCTGTTGGAGAGCCATGAATTTCCAGCACATTCTTACTGCCCGCTTTTTGATGCAGAAGATCAATATTTTGTGTAATAAGAGCCTTCAAAAAGCCTTTTTCTTCCAGCTCTGCAAGCACAGTATGCACGATTGCAGGCTTTTTCTCATCTAATCCGTATATAAAGTCCTTGGCAAGCCTGTAGTATACACTCGGATCTTTATAGAAAATATCAATATCAAACATTTTCTCGGTGTCTTTTTGCTTATACAAACCATCCTTGCCTCGGAAATCTTTAATGCCTGCAAGAGTGCTGATTCCAGCGCCCGTAAAAGCGACTAAGTGTTTTGCATTTGTTATTCTGTCAAATAATTTTTCATATTCGTTCATATTGCTTTTATTCCTAGCAAAACTATGCAGTTCTATGATTATTCTAGAGTATAAGTTATTTCAATAACCTTCTTACCGTCCACAATTTTTGCATCTTTACGATTAATTGTATAACTATTCTTAGTAGAATCCAAACCACATTGCTCCTCATTAGCATACCAATTCTGAACACTTTCACCGGGATTAAGTATTGCTTCAAACTCAATCTCTTCACCTTCTTCAAATGATTTACCACTAGTTACAACAGGACCTCCACCAAATAGCCCCTCAGTACATTTAATTTTCGTTTCATCAAATTTTATTATTATAATTTCGATATCCCTTGTGTTATAATGAATTTTTACAATTTTTTCACCACCGGAACCATCTACAGCCTCATTAGGTTCAACAGTATAATCAAAAGTATCATTTTCATCGATATATTTGGGTTGCTCAACATCATTTACAAACCATTTATCTGCCCTTGTACCGGTAGGAGGATTTGCTTGAAACCTGATCTCATCATTCTCATCTAGAACAGTATTAGTCTTTATGCTATCTCCATTCATATAATGACCTTTGCTACATGACATTTTTGTTTCATCAAAGATTATCTTTACTTTCTGTGGAGGTTTTATAGTATAGTCCACCTCAATAACATGCACTCCGTCAACTAGCTTTGCATCAAAAAGAAAGCATGACAAACTATAGCTATCTTCTTCTTCAGAATACTTGTCTTTCTCACCATTTGTAGACCAATAGTCTACAATCTTCTTAGGTGGAAGTATAGCCTCAAATGTAAGAAAATCATCTTCATCCACAAAATCTCCTGTCTTTACAGTTTCACTAAGACTTTTTTCACATGTCATTTTTGTTTCATCAAATACTATTTTTATTTTTTGAAGATCTCTAGGAGTATAACTTACTACAATAACATTCTTACCATCTTTCACTATAGAATTTTTTAAGTTTACAGTGTAAGTAAAAGTAGAATATGTAGAATATTTAGAGACTTTCCCATTTAGGAGCCACTGAGCTGGTGTTTTACCGGTAGAAGGCGTTGAAACAAATACAATTTTATCTTTTTCATGTAAAACTGTTTTACCTGATAAAATGGAATCTGTTTTGTCATTCTTTTTGTGACATGTCATTAGGCTTGTATCAAATTCTACATAAACAGGTTCTGAACTTACGGAAGAGCCATTACCACCAGAGTTTGTCCCACCGTTACCTTTACCACCATTACCCGGACATGATATAAATAGACATGCCAGCGCAAAAACTAAAAAAACTTTAGTTAGACTTAAGAATATTCTTTCTCTCTTTTTCATAAAATTTCTCCTTTGCACATACTTGTAATTTACTCAATAAAGAATAAAATATAATGCATGCTTATCAATACATTAACATTATAGCACATTTATTTGATCTAGACTAGCTTTATTGCAAATTTTAAATAAAAATGATAGACTAAAATCGTCAATATATTTAACAATAGGAGTATAAATTATGGAAGAAAAAATTTTATTTTCAGAAAAACAAAAATTTACTCAATGGTGGAAGTGGTTGCCGGCTCTTATACTGCCGATTATTTTTCTGCCTATGGCATATAAATATTTTGCTTTGGGTGTAATGATTACCAAAAGCTCATTCGGTTTTGGAGATGTTATTTTTTGGATACTAACTATCTTCTCAGTAGTTTTACCAATCCTTTATGTCTTTATAAAATTAGAAACCGAAATAAGAGAAGACGGTGTATATGTCAGATTCTACCCTATTCATAGAAAATTTAAGCATTTTAAATGGGAGGATTTGCAACGAGTTTATGTGCGAAAATATTCACCAATTATGGAATACGGCGGTTGGGGCCTTAGATTTCACAACTTAGGAAACGGAACTGCATATAATATTGCAGGCAAGCAAGGTTTGCAACTGGAATTTTCTAACGGAAAAAAATTGCTTATTGGAACTCAAAAACCCGAAGAATTGGCTAAGGCAATAAAGAAATGGGCAAACTAAGAGATATTACAGAACTAACTCTGAGAGCCGGAGCTATCATTTCGGAAAGCGCCGGTGAAACTTATCGTGTCGAAGAAACTATGCGACACTTGAGTTTAGCACTCGGTGCAGACCAATCAAGCCCCTACGCCACGCCCACAGGACTTTTCCTTTCGTGCCAACTTTGCAAAGAAGCCGGAGAAAATCCGGGTGACGATTGCAAGGATATGGAAATTGTTACTCGAATGGAAAGACTCAAAACACGAAGCACTAACTTAGGCAAAATTTCAGAAGTCAACGCACTTTCAAGAGAGGCTGTAGAAAAAGCAAGAGAAAATAAAAGCGTAGATATTAAGAAATTTAAAAATAGGCTGGAGCTAATCGAAAACGAAAGTCCTTATTCAACACTAACAACAATTTTGGCGACAGCATTTAGTGCCTTTGTATTTGCCTTATTATTCTCAGGCTCTATAAAAGATGCATGCATAGCCTTTGTTATCAGCTTTTTAATGAAAGCCACATTAAATGCGATTAAAACTTTAAAACTTTCAAACTTTATTTCCACATTAATAGGAAGCATGATAGTATCTTTTTCGTCTTCGCTATTGTCAGTTTTGGGAGTATCAATGTCTTTTGGAATTGTCAATATATCAGTTCTTATGGCATTGGTTCCGGGTGTTGCAATAGTTATGGCAATTCGGGATATTATTGCAGGAGACTATGTTTCAGGTAGAGGAAGAGCAACCGAAGCCTTTGTGATAGCGCTAAGCATTTCTCTTGGCTCTGCAACAGGTTTGTTATTATTCCCCTCTTCAATAGAATATAATACCGAAATGACTTTATTACTTAATCCTACTTTGGCTTTTGTTTATGCAGGGCTAATTAGTGCCTGCTTTGCAATTATGTTTCAAGTAAAAAAAATAAGCTGCATAGTTTGGACAGGATTAACCGGTGCTCTATCCTGGATGATATTTGTAATATTGATAAATAATGCAATGAGTGATATTTTAGCCTTTATGGTTGGTGCTTTTTGTGTCGGTCTTATTGCGGAAATACTTGCCTTTATTTTAAAAGATACGGCCCCGGTTTTTTCTATTCCGGCCTTAATAGCCTTTGTTCCCGGTGGTGGTATGTACGCGATTATGTTCAACATAGTTTTAGAGCACAGCGAGAAAGCCACATCAGCTTTCCTTTCAACCCTATCTATTGCAGGGTCAATAGCCTTGGGGATTGCTTTTGCATCAGGTTTTGCGAGAGTTGTATTAAGTGCAATAAAAAAAGCCAAGAATAACGCAAAAGAAAAATTAAACAAGAAAATTATTTAAATTATTTATTAAATTATAAAGAGCTAGGTTTCTAATATTTTCTTGGCATCCACAGCCCATACCGGATTCTTTAGCAAGGCACGGCCAACACCGATTAAGTCAGCTGAACTATCTTTTATAAGATTTTCAGCTACTTGCGGGCTATGAATACCACCTGTTGAAATTACAGGAATCGAAACCGCTTTCTTTATTGCCCTAGTCTCTTCTGAAAACCAGCCTTCTGCATTCTTTTCAGGTCGAGAATAACCCATAAGACCACCGGAAATATCCAGCAAGTCTATACCGGATTTTTCAAAGGCCTTGCAAGCATTAACAGCATCATTAAGGCTACTTCCACCGTCTGTATAATCACAAGCACCTAACCGAAGTGATAGGATAAAATTTTCGGGGATAATTTTTTTTAGAGCTTCAATAATTTCTAAGTGCAGACGAATTCTACCTTCAATATTTATCCCTGTATATGCGTCGCTGCGCTTATTGCTAATGGGTGAATAGAATTGATTTAACAAATAGCCATGAGCAGAATGAAGTTGCACTCCGTCAAAACCGGCCTTTTTTGCACGCATGGCAGCACTGCAAAAGTCTGCTATAATTTTTTGTATATCTTCATCTGAAGCTGAACGAATTTTGCCGTTATGACTTTTACGCTGAGAAAGCCTAATTCCGCTGGGACTGACAGCCTCATAGCCTGTGATATTAGAATCTGATGCAGCCCCTGCATGTGCAAGTTGAGCAATGATTTTGCTTCCCTTTGAATGTACAAGCTCAGTCAAATTTTTTAAGCCGGCAATGCAAGCATCATCGGCAATGGAAAGCTGTTTATTGCTATATTTTCCTTCAGGACTAACAAAGCTATGTTCGCTTATAACTAGACCTATGCGTTGCGGCGCAGTCCGCTCATCATAATAATTACATAAGGCTTTACTAACATAGCCACTATCATCAGCTGTAGCCGAGGCCATTGGAGGCATGACCAAACGAGAACAAAGTTCTATTTTTTTTGATTTAAAAGCTGTAAATAATTGAGACATTTTCTAACTCACAAAATAAAAGGCACTTAGCAAAAAGCCCATGCTAATCAGAATTAATGGCGCAGCTTTCCATTCCTTAGTCGCATTCCCCTCATCAGTTTTTTCTTTAATCGCATTCAAAACGAAACTAAGAACGAAAATTCCAATTTGAGCTGCAATAATAATCGCTAAGGCTTCTACAAATGAAACAGCCGTAAAGAATACCACAAAAAGAGGTGCATAAGTAAACATCAGTTCTTCTTTATAAGAGACTGAATATTTAGAAAAAAAGACCTCATATAAATAATTTAAGCCAAATAAAAGCATAATAGCCAAAATTGGAAGAAAGAAAGAAATACCTAATGGCGATAAAACAAAAAGATTAAAAAACCAAAGTATGCTAAGAGCAATAATCAAGATTACAAGATTTTTTACTACAAGAATAAATACATTTTTAGGATCTTTTGAATATATAAAGAGTCTTTCAAGACCAATTCCATAAGTGAAAATAATTGAAATTACAAAACAGTAAAATAATACAAGCATAAAAAAGCTCATTATCTATCTCCCTTAAACGGTAAAACAGAACCGTCTCTGATTGAAAGATAAATCCATAGCGCTATGCCTAACAATATTAAGGCTCCGGCATTGCTTCCAAAAAATCTAAAAGGTGGATTTTCCAAAAAGAATAATACTTTAAAACTTAAAAAACCTGATGGTGCAGGTAAAGAAATTGCACCGAAAGAAAAAAGCTCCCTAAATGCAGATATTATCAAAAAAAGAATTGAATATCTCGCAGGAAACTCTAAAGATTCTACATTAGAATAATAATCCTCTAGGCACAAAAAAATAACATAGGAAAAACTCAATATATAAATATAAAGTTGAATAGCTCCCTGTATAACAGGAAACATTCCTTGTAATAAAAAATTGAAGACAGAAGTCAATGAAATTACAAAAAAACTTACAAAGAATTTAGAAGCTTTTTGAATTTTAAATATTTTAACCAGTAAATTTCCTAGAATTCCTGAGAAAAAAACAAGCCACACCATCACAGCCATAACAATACCATAGGCAAAGTTAGAACTTGCAGGAATGAGAGGACACATGCCAAAAATAAAAATTAAGCTCTCTTGATCTTTTTTCATTTCTTATCTAAATATCTCCAAAACGGATGCCATTTTAGCATAAATTAAAAATAATGACTATAGCTTAAAATTTAAAAAAAAGACTTGCAGTTTTGCCGTTATTTTACTATAATACATGATATGGAAAAGAAATATGCTATTTTAATTGATGGGGACAATATTACACCCTCTTATTTGGAATCGATCATTTCAGAGGTTAGTAAAGAAGGTGACGTTTTAATAAAAAGACTTTACGGCGATTGGACTACACCTAATATGAATGGATGGAAATCTTGGCTGGAAAAAGTACCAATTAGACCTGTTCAGCAATTCAGGAACGGACCTAATGCAACAGATAATACGATAATAATGGATGCAATTGAAATTGCAAATACAAATAAAGGCATCAATGCCGTTTGTATAGTCTCTACAGATTCTGACTATTACAGCCTAGCTCTAAAGCTCAGGGAATATGGTCTTTATGTATTGGGAATAGGCAGAACTAATGCAAAGCCTCTTTGGGTTAATGCTTGTAATGAGTTTAAATATATAGAAAACTTTGATGAAGAAGATGAGGAAGTATCAGAAAAAGACAAGAAATTCAAATCCTTGGATGCGCTTATATTACACGCCTACAAGAAGTCAAGAATGACAGAAGAAGGCTGGGTCAACCTTTCAGACTTAGGAAAATCAATCAGAAATTCTATGCCTGAATTCGATCCTAGATCTTACAGCCATAATACTTTGCGAGAAATTGTGGATGCCTTATCCGACGATTTTGAATTAAAATCTGATGAAAGAGTTCCGCCTAATTATTGGTTAAAAGCAATAGAAAAACAAAGCAAGCGCCCTAAACTTAAAGGCAAAATAAAGAGACTAATGAATCGATATGGAATAATTGAAAATGAAAAAGGTGATTTTTTCTTCTCATTTACCAATATAGAAAAAAAATCTCGCGATAAATTAATCCAAGAAGGTTCTGTTGTAAAATTCAGAGTTTTCAAAATGCCAAATCCAAAAGCCGGTAAATCTAATGACAGGAATGGAAAGGCAGCGGAAATAGAAATCATATAATATAAAGGTTATTTTTAATATGCAAAAAGAAAAACAAAAGCAAACGGCTATAAACACAAATACAGTTATAAAATTTAAATTCTTAAAACTATGGCTCAGAATTCTAACATTAGTTTGTGGTGGCGCGATGTTAATGGTAAATTTAATACAACTTAAGAGTGGAAGCTATTCAATTGTTTCTTTGATTTTGGGGCTTATTATTTTTATTACAGGACTTATAGAAAATTCGTGGGAATTTGATTTAAACAAAAAACAGGCTATTCATAAAATGGGTTTTATTTTATTCCCAAAAAAAATACTTATAGATTTTTCTGTTATAAATTCTTTAAATATAGATACCTATAAACAACCTGCAAGATGGGGTACTTTTACGGAAATCTATATGCTTTTAGAAGACGGTAAAAAAATCGCAATCGATAGGGACAAAACAAAAAGATTAGATAAGGAAATTGAACATATAGCAATAATTCAAGATAGTATCAGACAAGAAAATTATACTTAAGCGATAAATATATAGAATAAACTAGAATAGAATAAAAATAAAATAATAGATAATAATAGGATAATTATATGAAAAATGAATCAATAAAAAAAATTATCATTTCAAAGTATACAATAAAAATATTATCTCTTTTAGTTCTTATAATTCTTATGCTTTTACCTTTTAGCATGCAAGAATTAAACTTAATAAATAAAAATGAAGTTGCAGAATTAATTTATCCATACAGTATTTTTCTATCAAAGACAACGGCAATAGAAAGTGGTTTCAATTTTTTATATATAAATTGTATATTATTTATTATTATGCCAATATCATTTATTCTTATCCTCACTTCGTTTTTTATAAATAAAATTAATGACAAAATAATAAATTTGCTTATTTTTATTTCAATAACAATTTATCTTTCAGCTGCTACTTCAGCAATTATTAAATTTGCAAATACTTATAGGTGGTTTGAAACCCTAAACGTTTCAACTTATTTTGCTATAGGTATAGCTTTTGCATTTCATATTTTTTTAATCACAAAAAAAATACTTTCAATTAAAGCTGAAAATGAAGCATACACTGAATATAAAAACCTTTTACTTGAAGAAGAAAAAAAACAAAAGGAATTACGTAAGCATAAAATTGAAGTATTAAAAAATAAGCTGGATTCTATGCAGGAAGATGATAGCAATAATAAAGCTACAAAAGATTATATAAATAAGTATATAAATAAGCTTGAACAAAATAAAAGAAAATTTCACATTAAAACAAAAATAACATTAGCGTTTTTAGCCATGATAGTTTTAATTTTATCAGGTGTAGTCTATGTTGATTTAAGAAATTCAAAAACACTTTTTTCAAAAACCATAAATAATACAGGAAAAAATCAAGCCGAACAGGTTGCTGCTATTTATTATTTTTCAGATGGTCTACATAAAAAAATAGGAGCTTTTCTTGAAGGTATAAAAAAAACAAATGTTTCATCACCATTCCCTTTTGAAAGAGTTGATATAATAACAACAAGTAATAAAGAAGCTGTATTTATGGAGGAAATAAATTCTTCCAAAGACTTACCGGTATTTGATGTATTTTCATATACAACAGCTGTAGGAGAAGTGAATAAGATTCCTGCGGAGGAAAAACAAATAAGTCCTGAAGAGGCTGCACTGTATATAAAAAAATTTAAAAATCAAGAAAATGAAAGTCAAGCAATTTACAAAGAGAAAAAAGGAACTTGTCTTTATGTGCATCCTATAACTTTTAAACGAAAAGAAGGAGAAAAATTAAGTGGTTTTTCTGTTATTAGCTATTCAAAAGAAATACTTGATAAGCCCTATTTTCAAACTAAAGTTTTTGTAATTTCTATTTCAATTATATTTTTGTATGTATCAGTAATAATTGTATTATTCCTTTCAGATTATATTGCAGATCCAATTATCGCTCTATGTGGGAGTATTAGAAAAACTACTAACACCCTTAGCGAAATGCTTTCCGGAAACGCAAAGATTGAAGCAAGCAGGCTCGTATTTGATGAAAATGTAAAAACAAATGATGAAATAAAAAGTCTTTCGATAGAAATAAAAAATATTATTTCTTTAATACGAGGAATTTTACCTTATGTTTCTTTTCATACAATTCAAAACGCAGAGAAAAATAGAAGTACTAAATCCGGAACAAGAGACTTATGTTTTTTATTTACCGATATAAGAGGTTTTACAGGACTTTGCGAAAATCTTCCGGCAAAAGATGTTATACCAATTTTGAACCACTACTTAGATATTGAAACAAAAATTATTTTTGAAAATGGTGGCGACGTCGATAAATATGTCGGTGATGCTATGATGGCTTTCTTCTCAGGTCCAAATAAAGAATTGAGAGCTTGTAAGGCTGCAATGCAAATTAGACTTGCAATGGAAAAAGAAAGGTTGGCGGCAATAAAAGAAGATCGAGCTCCTATTTCAATTGGAATAGGTATAAGTTCAGGTCCGGTTATTTTTGGCTCGGTAGGAGCTACAACAAGAAAAGATTTTACGTCAATAGGAGATACTGTAAATCTTGCATCAAGATTGGAAAGTGCCAACAAAGTTTATGGTTCAAAAACTTTGATATCGGAAAATGTGTATGAAAAAATTGAAGAAAAGTTTGTGTGTCGAGAACTTGACTACGTTACAGTAAAAGGTAAAAGTGAACCTGTTCGTATATATGA
>PDWI01006317.1_pt1 | contig 21206 bp, 16 predicted proteins | sample 1430891 | NCBI WGS metagenome assembly PDWI01 (sample SAMN01162508, study PRJNA174530) | Oral metagenome, whole genome shotgun sequencing project. | biome: Marine environment; feature: Marine mammal; material: Swab sample of the gingival sulcus; isolation source: swab sample of gingival sulcus... | reverse complement strand
TTCACCAAAACCTGGCCATAACCATTTACCATCAGAAGTTTTTCTAAACCAGTTAACAAAGAAAATCTTAGGAAGTTTAGCTCCTTCTTTTTGTCCGATATTAATCCAGTGTTTAAAGTAGTCTCCCATATTGTATCCACAAAATGGTAACATTGCAAATGGGTCTCTTCTAATAGTTCCAACTTTCAAGTCCAATGCCGCAGCTGTAATTTCAGAACCAACAATAGAACCCATAAATACACCGTGATTCCAGTTTCTTGATTCGTGAACCAATGGAATAGTACTTGGTCTTCTACCACCAAATAAGATAGCAGATATAGGAACACCATTTGGATCTTCCCAATCTCCAGCAATTACTGGACAATTGCTTGCTTTAGCTGTAAATCTTGAATTTGGGTGAGCAGCTTTTTCTTCGCTCTCTCCTTGAACCCATTCTTGACCTTTCCAGTCAATAAGTTTTCCAGGAGCATCACAACCCATATCTTCCCACCAAACATCTTTATCTTCTGTCATAGCAACATTTGTAAAAATAGTATCTTTTTCACAAGATAATAATGCATTAGGGTTTGAATCCATAGAAGTTCCAGGAGCAACTCCAAAAAATCCTGCTTCTGGATTAATAGCATAAAGTTGTCCATCATCACCAAACTTCATCCAAGCAATATCATCACCAACAGTTTCTACCTTCCATCCTGGGATTGAAGGCACAAGCATTGCCAAGTTTGTTTTACCACAAGCTGAAGGGAATGCAGCAGCAACATATTTAACAACACCTTCTGGATTAGTTAATTTTAAAATTAACATATGTTCAGCCAACCATCCTTCATTTCTAGCTTGAACAGTAGCAATTCTTAATGCAAGACATTTCTTTCCTAAAAGTGCATTTCCACCATAACCAGAACCATAAGACCAAATTTCATAAGTATCTGGAAATTGTGAAATGTATTTATCTTCTATGTCAGCACATGGCCATATTCCGTTATCGCTTTCACCTTCTGCAAGAGGCTTTCCAACAGAGTGTGTACAAGGAATAAATTCTCCATCAACTCCTAAAACATCTAAAACTTTTGAACCGACTCTTGTCATAATGTGCATATTTAAAACTACATAGATTGAATCTGTAATTTCAACACCGATTTTTGCAATTTTAGATCCTACAGGTCCCATTGAAAATGGAATTACATACATTCTTCTTCCATTCATACAGTTTCTGTATTTTTCTGTCATTGTCTCTTTTAACTCTTTTGGATCTATCCAGTTATTAGTTGGCCCAGCATCTTCTTCTTTTTCAGAAGCTATATAAGTTCTACTTTCAACTCTAGCTACGTCTGAAGGTTTAGATCTAAACAACAAACTATTTGGTCTTTTTTCTTCATTTAATCTAATTCCTAAACCAGAAGCAACAACCTCTTCTGACAAAGTATCATACTCTTTTTTAGAACCATCACACCAATAAACATCTGTAGGTTGACAAAGTTCAGCCCACTCTTCTACCCATTTAACTAATTTTTCATTTTTAGTTGGGATTTCATTTACATATTTTACGCTCATTTAATCCTCCTCGATTTGCGTATCTTTTTACAACATATATTATATATAATAGATAATAAAGGTTTTTTAATAAAAGGTCAATTACTAAGATTTTTAGAATTTATATCTAGTATTTTGTGCTTTTTTACCTAAGATTTAGTTTTCCTTGTAGTAGATTTTTAGTAAAAGTGAGGTTTTTCTTGAAAAAGAAAAAGGGATTGCAACGGATACCCCACAGCTATCTGTAAAATGGTATAGCAAAAGCGTAGGTGACGGAGCTTTTGCTTTTTTTCTGGAATAGATAGCGAGGAGTAGAAGTGAAAAGCCCGTTCAGTGAAAGCCTTGCTTTCACTGATTTTCCAATATTATAAAAAATAAGTGTTGACAATGGATGCACGTTAGGTTATTATAAATTTATATGATTTTTGATTGGAACAAAGAAAAAAATAAAGCACTTCACAAAAAAAGAAACATCAATTTTGAAGAAGTTGTAATTGCAATAAGTGAAGGTTTTGTCATAGATATTCTTGAACATCCAAACAAAGAAAGATATAAAAATCAATACTTAATAATTGTACAAATAGATGATTATGCTTATGTTGTTCCATCAGTAATAGATGGTGATATTTGGTTTTTAAAAACAATTTATCCTAGTAGAAAATATACAAAAAAATACCTATCAAATATGTCAGGAGGGAAAAATGAAAAATGATGTCGAATTATTAAAATCAATAGAGAATGATGAATGGGTTTCTGTAAATAATAGGGATGAATTAATCTCATCGATTCAACAAGTTGCAAAAAATACTGTGTTAAAAGATCAGAGAATGAATATTAGGATTTCAAAAAAGGACTTATTACAACTAAAAAGTCGTGCTATGGAAGAGGGAATTCCATATCAAACATTAGTAACAAGCATTATTCATAAATACCTCAATGGAAATTTAAAAGAGAACATTGTATAACTATCTTACTCTTTAGATACGATATATTTGAATATTTGACTACTAAGGAAAGCTTTGCTTTCACTGATTTTCCCATATTATTAATTTTAAATAACAGAGTTAACAATAAAGGGGCTTTTATAATACATATTTAATGGGATTTTTATATAAATGCCGTAATTTTATATTAAAGAAACTTCTGATTTTAGTATTCCATAAATATCTGGAACTAGATCTGGTGTGAATATAGTGGTATTTTCTATTACTCCGACTCCAGCAATGTAGTTGCCATTTTTGTCAAAAAAAGGGACTGAAAGGCATCTAACACCTTCTTCAAACTCTTCATCTTCAAGGCTAAATCCTTGTTTTTTTATTATGAATGCTTCGGCTTGTAGTTTATCTTTTTCTATAATTGTTTTTTTTAGTTTTTTAGAGAAGTCTATTGTTTCTATTAAATCATTTTGCTCATTTTCAGGGCTGTGAGCCAATATTAACTTTCCATTTGAAGTAGAATTTAGTGGCAATTTTTTTCCTACTACTCTTTGAGTTTTTAAGGTGCTAGAATTTTTATTGAATATCAAAACTTCTGAAAAATTACCACTTTTTATAGAAACTATAGTAGAGGCTTCTACCATTTTAGAAATTTTTTCTACTACTGGTGTTAGTTGCTCTACTATTTTCTTTTTATCCATTAAATTTGCCCTTTTTCCCTATATTGCCTTTGTTATACTATTCATATCTATAATATTTTTTACAAAACTATTTCGAATATTCAAACTAATATTTTGTTAAAATACTAATTTTTGGCTCTCTCCTTTAAAACTTCTTGTAATAGTCTAGGGTTGTCAGTAAAAATACCATCAACACCTAAATCTAAAAGTTTGTTCATAGTTTTTCTATCATTGATAGTCCAAACCAAGATTTTAGCATCATGTTTTTTACAAAATTTTATAAAAGGTTTTGTCAAAATTCTTATGCCTTTTTCTTTTACAGGTATTTCAAAAGCTTTAGCTTCTAAAGTTTTATTTTTAAAAATGAATGAAAGACCTAATTTTGCTGTAAAAGAGTATTTTAAAACTTCTTTCAATGTAAAAGATGTTGTAGCATTTGGAGCAATTTCTCTAAATTTTAACACTACTCTAGAGTGAAATGATGTTACACAAACTCTATCAAAAGCATCTAGTCTTTTCAAAAGTTCTGCCATTAAAACAGGAAGTTCTAAATCATCTGTCTTCATATCAACATTAAATTTAGTGTTTGGTAAAGTTGTTAATAGATCTTCAAAAAGAACAAATTTTATTCCTTTGTTTTCAAAAGGGTATGTTTTTTCTCCATTTTCTTCAACCTTTGTAAAGATTTTTCCAACATCTAACTTCATAAGTTCATCATAAGTTTTTTCTTCAACAGTATCTTTTACACCTGTAATTCTTTTTAAATGGTCGTCATGCCAAATAATAAGTTTTTTATCTTTTGTTAAATGAACATCTGTTTCTATTACATCAACACCTAATTTTTCAGCAGATTCAAAAGCGACCATAGTGTTTTCTGGATAAAATTCAGAATCACCTCTATGTGCTAAAACAACTGGATTTGGATTAAAAAAATCTTTCATAAAATACTCCTAACGAATTATTTCAAAATTTAAAAAAACAGTCAATTACTAATATCTAAATTTAGTCTTGCAGACTCTTTTTTATATTATTTCTAATAACATTTATTGCTACATCAATATTTCTACCATCAGGATTTGGAATAATAATGTCTGCATATTTTTTTGTTGGCTCAATAAATCTCTCTTGCATAGGTTTTACAGTTGTTAAATACTGTTTAACAATATCTTCAACTTGTCTTCCTCTCTCATTTATATCTCGCTGCATTCTTCTTATGAAACATACATCACTATCAGCATCTACATATATTTTAATATCTAAAAGGTTTCTAATTTCTTCTTCACTAAAAACTAAAATACCCTCTAAAATTATAATTGGAGCAGAAGAGATAAGCTCTTTTTTCTCTTTCCTATTGTGAACACTAAAATCATATTCTGGTTTTTCTATCTCTTTGCCATCTAATAGAATTTGTAAATGAGTTTTTAGTAAGTCAAAGTCAAAAGCATTTGGGTGGTCATAATTTGTAACAATTCTCTCTTCCATAGGCATAGAACTTTGGTCTTTATAATAATCATCAAGTTTTAATATTCTAATTTGTTTAGAATCAAAACTGTCAACAATACTCTTGGCAACCGTTGTTTTTCCACTAGCAGAAACACCAGCAATTCCTATTAAAATTGTTTTCAAAATTTCCTCCTAAAAATGTTTAACTTTTTACATAATCATTTAACTCATCAAATTTATCTTCATCAATTAAATCTAACTCTTTGCATCTAAGAAATAGATCCTCAACAGGAGAGAAAGCATAAAGATTTACACCAGCAGCTTCCATATCTTTTCTCCCTTGTGAGCCTCTCTCTAAAAGAACAACTAAATCTTCTACAATTAATCCAGCATCTCTTAAAATTTCTATAGCTTCTATTTTACTCTTTCCAGTTGTAATTAAGTCGTCTAATAAAACAACTCTTTCACCCTTTTTAAAATCTCCCTCAATCAAATTACCAGTTCCATGACCCTTTTTTGTAATTCTAGGATAGATCATAGGAATACCAGTCTCTAAAGAAGCTACAGTTGCCAAAGGCATTGCGGCTACAGGAATACCTGCAATTCTGTCACATTTTAACTCTTTCAAAAGTTCAGCATAAGCTTTACCAATCTCTTTCATAAACTTTGGAGAAGATGAAGTTCTTCTTAAATCAACATAAAATGGAGATTTTAAACCACTTTTTAGAGTAAAACTACCAAGTTTAAAACATTCAGTTTCTATTAAGCCCTTTAACACATTCTGCTTTAAACTACTATTTGAGTCAGGATTATCTGAATTTGCTATAGCTCTAACAACAACAGGAAGAATACCTAGACCATCTTCTCTAATTCCAGCCTCAACAGCCTCATACATTGTTCCACCTTGAGCACCAATACCAGGAGATAACATCCAAACATCTGGAAGCTCTTTTCTAACTTTTGAAAGAGCCTCAATATCATTTCCTGCAACAACCAAACCATTTCTAGAGCTCCAACTACAAACACTTTTACCAACTTCTAAATACAACTCTTTTCCAGATTTTTCTATTATCAAGTTCTGAATTTTATCAGACTCTGGATTAGAAGTTTTACATAATTGAAAAAAGCCCTTATCTTCATATTCAATAAAAGGTTCTGCAGAAGTAAAACCCATATAAGGATTTAAAGTAATACCATCAACTTTTAACTCTTCAAAAGCAGCCTTTGCATAAGCCTTTGCAGTATTTCCAATATCATTTCTCTTTGCATCCAAAAGAATAGGAATATCATCTGGAATTAACTCAATAGTCTTTTTTAGAGCCTTATAACCACTTTCACCATAAGCCTCATAAAAAGCAATATTTGGCTTATAACAAACACAATATTTTTCCGTAGATTTAATAATAAAAGAGTTTTTTTCCACGATAGCTTCATAAACATCTTCACAATCTTGTTCAACAACAGGATCCAAACCAACACACAAAAGAGAATTCTTTAAATTACACTGTTTTTCTAATTTTTCAAAAAATGACACATCAATCCCCACATCTGTATAATATAGAGATTGATATATTGTTTCAATATAAAATAATTATAAATTAAAGAATATAAACAAGTAAGAGCATAAGCCCCTATTATTTTGGGCATTACGAGCCGACTTAGTCGTCTCGCCGCTCTCCAGTGCTGACGGTATTAGCTCTTGCAGTTGGCAAGAGCTAATGTACAAAGAGGAGATTGTTGAAACAATCCCCTCTTTCACTTCCCGCCGCTAATGCGGATATGGAGTATAGCTCTGGGGGTCTAAAACACACAAGAAATAAAAAATTTTTAGTGGATTTACAGGATTTGTTGTATTAGAATTATGGAAAGTTGTTTGTATTTTATGTAAAGAGAATATCATAAAAGAAAACAATATTGGGAAATTTTAAGTTCTAACTCTATAACTGATGCTTCAGTTTATAAAAGAACTAAATTTTTCAAAAACAAAAATTTTATATTAATAAATAAAAGGAGTAAAAATGAACATATTTTTTGGAAAGATTTCAAAAAAATTTGATATTAAACAAATAGAAGAAGGTTATTATACAGCAGAAAGAGGTTCTACATGGTTTGGAGATCTCAAAATAAGTGATTATGTCTACATAATTGGTAATGATAAAATTCAACTATGGCAAGCAAGAGAATGGGGGAAGAAAGATGAAAAAGAGTGCTTGCACTTTGATATTCTAAATAAAAATTTAGGAATTAGGGTTAATAATTTTATAGCTCTTAATTTTTTTAAGTTGACAACAGATTTAATAGTTCTAACATCACGTTCAACAAGAAGTAGAGCTTTTTTTAAGTTAGAACTACTAAAAAAAGACCTTTCTATAGATTATATTAGTAACTCAGAAATATATAAAAACGATTCTATTTATCGAAAAATAGTAGTTCATAAAAATGAATCAAAAATAGATAAGTTTTCCAAAGATATTCAATTATATTATGATAATGAAGAGTTGAAACTATATGAGGCAGATTTTTTTGACAATAGAGTTATTCAAAAATTTAGAGATAATTTAAATCTTTTGGGTAACGGTTGTTCAAGAAAGGATAATGTAATAGAGAAATTAAAAAGTAAAGAACTAAATCCATCATCGGAGTTTAGCAATCATGAAATTTCAATACTAAGTCTTTATGATACTTTATTTTGTGAATACGAAGAAAAAGATGATAAAAAAAAATTTAATGATACAATTTCGTCTGATTCCCAAAATAATACTGGAGAAACTGAAAATAATTTTCCACTAAATCAAATATTATATGGTCCTCCTGGAACAGGAAAAACATATAACACAATTCTAAAGGCAGCACAAATAATTACTCCAGAAAGGAAAATATTAGATTATGATGAAGCATTAAAAATTTTTAATGATAATATTGGAAGTAGAATTGAATTTATAACGTTTCATCAAAATTATAGTTATGAAGATTTTATCCAGGGGTTAAGACCTGACGTAGAAAATAAACAGCTTAGTTTTTATAAAAAAGACGGAATCTTTACAAGAATAGCAACTGAGGCTCTTTTTGAGTACTATAAAGTAGCAAAAAAATTAAAGGCAGAACAAAAAGATTATACTGATAAGAAAGATGAAAATGAAGTTTATTTAGACTTTGTGGAGTATTTAAAGAATTTAGAAGAAAAAGATTTTGATACTAAAAATGGCTCTAAGGTTTCAATTACAGCCTTTAAAAAAAATAATAAAATTGAATTTAAACATTCCAATAGAAGTAACACATATTTAGTTTCTGGTAGTAAACTCCTAAAGCTTTTTAATGTATTTCCTGATATTGAAGAAATTAAGAATGTCCGTAAGGATATTAAAGCGGTAATAGGTAGTTGTAACAAAACAGTATATTGGGTTGCTTTGAAAGAATTTATTTCCTTTTACAATGAATACAAAAAGATTGATGAAGAAAATGAAGACATTTTTGAAGAACTTAGTTATGAATCAAAAAAGAAGCTCCTATCGACCTTTGACCTAAATACTTTAAGAGAAGTTTCAATTAATGATGTTCCCAAATATGTAATAATAATTGATGAGATAAATAGAGCTAATATCTCAAGAGTTTTTGGAGAACTGATTACTTTAATTGAAGAAGATAAACGTTCTCATGGAGAGATTCCATTATCATGTACTTTGCCATCTGGGGAAAATTTTATTGTTCCTTCAAATCTTCATATTTTAGGAACAATGAACACAGCAGATAAATCAATTGCTTTATTAGATATTGCTTTGCGTCGTCGTTTCGAATTTGTAGCAATGTACCCAGACTATAAATTAGAAATAAAGGAGAAAAAAATTCTTCAGGATATTAATAAAAAAATTATCGAAATGAAAGGTTATGATTTTCAAATAGGTCATTCCTATTTTATGTATGACGGATTTGATTTAGTTGAGTGTATTAATAAGAAAATAATTCCTTTGTTGCTTGAGTATTTTTTAAATGACGAAAAGGAAGTAAAAAATATCTTGTCTTCTGCAGGTCTTAGTGTAAAAGACAATAAATGGCCCTTAGAAATAATAGGTAAGGTTGAATGATAAATCTTTTTGAATATCAGAATAAAGTAGAGTTTAAAGGAGATTATCCAAACTTTGAAAATTTTCTAGATAAAATTTGGAATAAAAGAGAACGAAATAATTTTTACGAAATAGACGATTCTGAAAAAGTTGAAGTTCAAAGATTTATTCAATTTTTCCATAAGACCAAAGAACTTAAATCAAATAAATATGTAGGAGTAATATATTTTGAGGGAGAAAAAATAAATCTACTCCCCAAAATATTCTATGATTCAGAAAGAATATATGATACTAAAGAAATAAATGCAATCCAACAACATATATTGTGGTATTTAAGTTATTGTAGGAAATTAAAATTCCCAAATTTTAAATCTTCATTAGGTAGTTTTAAGAATGATTTTTTTGAGATTTTGATTTACCTTTTTGCAAAATACACAAGAGAATTGCTTTCAAATTCAATATTTCAACAATATGAAGAAATTAATAGAGAGGTTCATAATATTAAAGGACATTTGAACACTTCAACTTATATTACTGAAAATCTTTCAAAAGCTAATTGGCATAAAGTCAGTTGTACCTATGATTCTTTTGTAATGGATAATAAATTCAACAGGATAGTTAAGTATGTTACACAACTATTATTCAATGTTAGCTCAAATTTTGAGAATAGAAAATATCTAAGAGAAATACTTTTTATACTTGATGAAGTATCTGATCAAAAAGCTTCGGCAATAGAATGTTCAAATATGGTATTTAATCCAATGTATAAAGACTTTGAAGTTATTAGAGATTATTGTACTCTTTTTCTAAGTAATAGTATTTCTATTAATTATAAAAGTGACCTAAAGTTATTTGCATTTCTATTACCTATGGAATATCTATTTGAAGATTTTGTATTTGGTTTTATAAATAAAGAGTTAAATCAAATAAATGTAAGGTCGCAAGTTAGTTCTACTTATTTGGATGAAGGTAAGATATTTGGGTTGAAACCAGATTTACATATTTCAACTCCAAAGAAAGAATTTATAGCGGATGCAAAATATAAAATTATATACTCTGATAATAATGATCCAAAAAATGGTATTTCTCAAACCGATTTATATCAAATGGTTACTTATGCAATTCGATTTAATATTCAAGATATAGTATTGCTTTATCCTAACATGCTAAAAAATAAACATAATGGAATGTCAGAGATTCAAATAATAGATGAATTTGCTAGTGATAAACAGATTAATATCTCATGTCATCAGCTGCCAATAATAAACTATAATTTATTCAAACCAGAATATTATATTACTGATACTGAATTATCTGAATTATTTAAAACCCAGATAGGAGAATTAAAAACAAAACTAGAAGATATATTTGATACCAATTCTTAACAGTATTAGCTCTTGTAGTTTTAAAAAGAATTCAGGTATTTGTCGTTTTAGAATAATAAAAAGTAGTCTGTATTTTTCTTGATTATTTTGTTTTTTTGTCTTACACTATGTAAGTAGGATGTTTTTATGGCACAAACAGTAACAGTTAGATTTAAACCTGAAATTATAAAACAATTGGATCTATTGGCCAAAACTACACATCGTCCTCGTTCTTATTATGTTCAACAAGCTGTTTCAAATTATTTAGAAGAATATATGGAAAATGTTGAAGATATTACTGATGCAATTCGTATCAATTCTGCAATTGAGTCAGGAGAGATGAAAGAGTATTCTTTATCTGAAGTTAAAAATATGCTGGATTTATAATGAAAGTTAAAATTTCTTATGAAGCTTAAAAATAACTAAAAAAACTAAATAAAACAATCTAAGGAAGAATTTTAAAATATCTTGAACAACTTGAAACCATAGAAGACCCAAGAAGTAAGGGGAAGCCTCTTGTTGGAAATTTGAAAGGACTTTGGAGATATCGTGTTGGTGATTATAGAATTATTTGCATAATAAAAGATGTAGAATTAGAAATAAAGGCTATAAAAATAGGACATAGAAAAAATATTTATTAATATTTAAATAAAGAATTTATCTTGTTGATCATTTCCCAAATTACACTGTTTTTCTAATTTTTCCCAAAATGACACATCAATCCCCACATCGGTATAATATAGGGATTGATATATTAAAATGATTATTTAGTTAAAGAATTGATTTTATTGTTTAAGTTTTCAGCACTTAGAACGCCAACTTCTTTGTAAACTTCGTCAGCCTTAGCCTTAGCAGGAATAAAAACTGTTGTAGGAATAGAATTTACTCCAAAAAAATCTGCAAGAGCAGAATTCTTATCAACATTAGCCTTATAAAATACTGTATCCCCAACATATTTTGATGCAAAATCTGTAAACATTGGAGAATAAACCCTACAAGGACCACACCAATCAGCATAAAAATCAATTACAACCAAACTTTCATTTTTAGACAAAAATTCTCCACCAGCAGAATAGTCAAAAATTTCTTGTTTAAACATAGCATCGTCCAAATGAGTTACTTCAAAATCAGACTTCGCGTCTTTCTCACCCTTTTTTGCTGACTTCTTACAACCAACAAAACTAAACATCATTGCTACAATCAATAGCGATAAAAATAATTTTTTCAATTTTCTCTCCTTAATATAAAATATAATACTATTTCCCCAAAAAAACAAGCATTCCATAAAATTCTCTTATATGAACTCATTTTAATTTTTTGGGAGACATTATTTGGCTTTGAAAAAGCCAAATAACCGCGTGCTACGCTTGTATCTTTTGTTTTCTTCTCTAAAAATAGAGTCAAGGCTATCGCCTTGCCCTTTTCAACAAACAAAAAAACAAAAGGATATCGCTTCGCCCACTTGTCCAAGGCTATAAAACTCTGGGGACAGTCCAGAATTTGCTCTGTCGCTATAAAAATACAGAGCACTCATCTTTTCTGGAAAACTAATATGTTCAACCCTTAAAAGAGGTCAAGAATTGTTAAAATGCAGAAAAATCTGTTTTCTCCTGCATTAGAGCGGAAGCGGATATCCTTTGCTTTTCCTATTTTATTCAATAGATTTAGGCGATAGCCTAAATTTTATTTCTGGAAGAGAAAAGCAAAGATTGGAGCTGTAGATCGACCCTAGCTCGAGAACGAGCTAGGGGAATGCCCAAAAGCAATATATTATAATTCAAAAACTTTTAATTGAAGTTCTTGCTGAATTGAGTTATAATTGGGCGATGAAAAAAGGGTTAAAGATTTTTTTTAAAATTCTGGGATTTACTGCTTTGACTATTGTTCTGTTGGCGGTTTGTTTTAAGTTTGGATTTTCGATTGTCGCGAAATTTAAGCTTGAAGATGGGGTTAAGGTCAAGCTGGAACAGAGCGGGCTGAAGGCTGAAAGTGTTAGCTTTTCTATTTTGCCTCCGAAGATTTCTTTGAAGCAGGTGTCTATAACTAACACAAAGTATAATTATGTTATTTTTTGTGAAAGGATGAAAGTGAAATCCTCTTTTTCCCAGCTTTTTGCCTTTTCAAAACTTTTGAGTGAAGATGCTTCTTTTTCTGAATTTTCTGAATTTAAGGTTATAGCAAAAAATATTTCTTTAAGTCCTGACATAGACTATAATAATTCTATTTTACTTTTTAAGGCAAAGAAGTTTAAGGCAATTTTTAATGGAAAAATTGTTGATAATAAATTCTCTTTTGAAAATCAGAAGTTAGATTTTTTTATAAATGATATTAATTTATCTTATAATGGTGTTGTTTCTGACAGAGTTATAAAAAATGTTTTTATTGAAAAGTTTTATCTTAAAAATAGGTTTTCTAAACGAAAGAGTTTTTTGAAAAATTCTCTTTTTATTAATTTTGGAAATGGTAGTGTTGTTAAGGGTGTTGCTAATTCTAATATTGCATATCCTAAATTGGATTTTAATTTTTCTGTAAATTATCCTGTTTTCTTCGATACAAATGGTAAGGGAACTATTTTATTATCTAAAAAAGATTTTTTTAACTCGAAAATTCATAATTCAGAAGTTGTTTTTAGCAATTTTAATCCTCTGTTAAAAGATTATTTTTATGAAGTTATTTTCCATTTTGCTAAAGATTATAATGTATCTCAATTTTACAATAGTGATGATTTAAAATTTTCTTTTTCGGGAAATGTTAGAAAACCTGTTGTAGAATGTGTTAAATAGATTTATAACATATATGTAACTATTTTTAGTTGAATATTTTTTGTTAGAATTTATTTTTTTATAATTTGATAGAAAGTGTATCTATTTTATAGATTACAAAATAGAAAAGTTTTAAGGAGCCATATATGGAAAAAATACCTAGTTTTTTAATAGATCATAATAAATTACTTCCTGGAATTTATGTTTCCAGAATAGATGATGTAGGAAATGAAAAGGTTACTACTTTTGATTTAAGAATGAAAAGACCAAATGTAGAGCCTGTAGTTAATATTGCACCTCTTCATACTATAGAGCATTTGGCAGCAACTTATATTAGAAATAATGAAGAGTGGAAAGATAAGATGCTCTACTTTGGTCCTATGGGGTGCAGGACTGGAAACTACCTTTTAATGAAAGGTGAATTAGAGCCTAAAGATATTTTAAATCTTATAATAGACACTTTCCAATTTATTGTTGACTTTGAAGGAGAAATACCTGGAACAAAGCCTCGAGATTGTGGAAACAATTTAGACCACAACCTAAAAGTTGCACAATATGAAAGTGCCATATATGTTGAAATATTAAAAAATGCTACTGATAAAAACTTTGTTTACCCTACTTAAATAAACTCATTTGATCTGACATCTCTATTTGTAGAATTAGAGTTACTAATTAAATAAGAAGAGAATGCAGAAGTTACAGTATCTAGCAAAGCACCTACTCCAGCTAAAAATGGTAACATCAAGAAAATAACTCCGTTTATCTCTGTTCCATTACTGTAGATATTACTCATTACAATCAAAGAGAAAGGAACACCTAAAAATGGTATTGCTCCAGTAAAAAATGATAAAACAATGGACATAAATATGGTATAAAAAACTGCCCAAACAGTAACATTAAGGCCATCATTTATTTTAAGAGCCATAATAAATGTTGTAGCTGTAACTAATGCTGTTCCACTTCTACCAATAATTGCAAATAAAGAATTTGTTATTGTATTTACAACTGGCTCTGTTCCTAAATTTCTTTCATTAAAATCAAAAAGAAGAGAGTGTGAAAATAAAACATTTCCAGAGAAAAAGGCAACTACTGATGGAACAAAAATTGCCCACAACTCTTTATAAGGATTTTTTACTTTAAAAGCTATTCTTAAAATTAAAGGATAAACTACAAAAATTACTAAAACAACCTGAATTATCATAAAAAGAATAAATGGAATAAAAGAGATCCACTTATTAGCTAACCTCAACCTTAAAGATAGTAGAAAGTATGTTGTAACAAAAGATATGGAAATACCTGAGATTTCAACAAAAAAAGTATTTATATGTCTTAAAACTTTTGACATAGAGTCAAAAAATATTACAACTGGTTTTGTAGCAAACTTATCAAATGTTAAGTTGTAACCAATAATAAATGCAGCAACACCTACAGGCAATAAAAACCCATAAGAAGAAAAAAACACTTTTACAAAATTATCTGGAAATATTACTAAAAACTCTTCTAAAAAATTTGGAACATCTTTTAACTTATCTGTATATAATAGTGATTGATTAATATTTTGAGATAGACTAGCAGAAATTCCTGCCTCCATACTATGAAAAACAAGCATAGTTAAAACACCGATAACAACTAAACCTGTTGTTGTAATAATTAAGTATAACATAGATTTTAAAAGAATACTATTTAGTTTTTTTTGTCTAGCTAACTCAAAAACTTCCACAGTTAAAGAGAAAAAAACAAGTGGTATCAATATATAAACACCTAAATTAACTGCTAACTTAGAAAAAAAAGAAAATATAGTCTGAACTATCTCTATATCTGCAGGAATAAAAAGTCCTAAAATAACACCTACTGCAATACTAATTAATGCCTTAATCCAAATCTTCATAAAACTTCCTACCTTCTACCAAAAAAACCTTTTGAAAATATTTGTGAACTTTTCTTCTTAGAACTATTTTCTCTACTTCCCTTACCTTTTTCTCCACTTGTAAATGATTTTAATACATAAGAAGAAAATTCTGAATCTATCATATTTCCTGAATTAAAAGAGTCTATTCGAAAAGATTTTTGATCTAAATCTTCTCTTATAGATTTATCAAAAACATTATACATTCCTAAAAATATAGAATCTATAAAATTTTTTTCAATTTCAGGAGTATTATTACAAACTAATCCAATTCCACCATTTTTTGACTTATTAAAAAGTTGACTTAATTCTCTTGCTAAAAATAGTGTCCCTTTTATTTTCTCATCAACAAATTTTTCAAGAGTAAAAGTAGCTAAATCATAAAGTTTTTCACTACTGCCTACTGGAGAAAAAACTAAAAAAGCATAGTCAATTTTTCCAAATTCATTTAAACACTTTTTTATAATCTTAGTAGATGACAGAGGAGAACTACTATTCCAATTATAAATATGAAAATTTCTATTCTTCAAACCATCATTAAACAACTCATTTTCAAAAGAGCTATTTAAACCTATAACTATATTATCTCTATCCAAAAGCCCTTTTGCCAACTTCAAGCTAAAAGAATTTGTTATATCTGAAATTAAAAATACCTTACTCATAAAATAATATTATAGTAAATTTGTTAAAATATCAATTATTATTTAGACAATTAAAAAACTACTTAAAAAGATTTTCAACAAACTTATCTAACTCATAAGCAGACTCTTCATAAGCTCTCATATAAGAAAACATCTCTTCTACAACTTTGCTATTCTTTGAGCTAAACTTCTTGCCACTTGCTATTTTAGAGATTGTATATAAGTGAATAAAATCCATCATATTTTCTCCATTATACCACCATTTATTATCTGCCTTATTTATATTCAAAAAAGATGATACTGAAGATTTTTTAATGTTCTCTTCTAAACTCTTTTTAGTATCTATCTCTGATAAAAGATTGTAAAAAGATCTATCCTTATCATTAACATCAGAAAATAACTCATAAAGAATCCACTCTGCAAAGAAATAACTAGAAGAACCCAAAGCTTTTACAAGTTTCACAGAAATTAAAATCTCAATAAAATTATTAAAAATCTCACTTTCCCTTTTCATATATTTAGAAATAGAACTTTCGCTTTTAAAAATTTCAGCTAGCATATTAGCTAAAGAAATATACTCTTCCATTATATTTTCTTTAAACTCTAAAATAGTTTTAGAATCCAATTTAAAGTTTTCATCGTCTATGGAGCTTAAAACCTTTTCAAAATTTTCAAAAGATTTTCTAAACTCACTATTCTTATTACTAAAATATGAAACATCACCATAATTTAGTATTTTAGTAAAGGCTGTTACTATATTTTCATTTATAATATGCTTAAATGCCTTATGAACAGGCTCTACAAAAATAAGCCTAATTTCTAAATCTAAATTTGCAATACCTTCTCCAGACAAATTTTCATAGAGCTTTGAATACAATCCATTTACATCATCTACAACTCTAAAATCTTCAAAAATAAGATATTGATAACCACTTAAAAAACATTTAAACCCATTATAAAAAATATCTTCCGCCCTTCTTAAATAGAACAATTTAGTTTTAAAATCTCTAAAAACAACAAATTTATCTTTAAAACTACTCATATTTAAAAATTCAGAAAAGTTTGAATTTACAATTTTATTAGCTACCTTATCTTTAAAATAGACTGTATCTTTTATAGTTCCAGAAGTTTCTTGATAAACATTGTTATATAAAACTAAAACATTCTCATCTCCACACTTATTTGTAAAAGCAAAAACATTTTCATTAAGATTATTATTATCATCTATAAAATTATAAAGTCTAAAGTTTTGAACCTCTGAAAAAAGATACCTCTTCTTAAAAACAGGAAAAATCTCTTTTTTATGCCTTTCAACTAAATATTCATCAACTTGTTCGTCCCATTTTGGTTTAGAAAACTCCATACCATATTTTTCATAATAACCCTCAATTTGACCATGACCAACCATTGGCAAACCTGGAAGAGTTGCAAGCATAATAGCTACACCAAAATACTTATTATCCTTTCCAAACTGCTCTGCTGCTGTCTCTTCATCAGGATTATTCATAAAGTTTACATATCTTTTTAATATTTCAGGATCAAATTCTAAAGTCTCTTTAATCAAATTCCTATACTGACTATTATCTTCTTTCTTCATCATATGCATAAAAGCACTATTATAAACTCTATGCATACCCAAAGTTCTAACAAAGTAACCCTCCATCATCCAAAAAGCTTCTGCTAGAAGAAGAGTATCAGGAGCCTCAACAGCTACCCTATCAACAACCTCCCTCCAAAACTCTTGAGGAATAGCCTTGTTAAAATCTACAGTCAACATTCCATTTTCTGCTCTAGTAGCAATATCACCACCTTGTCCTGGAGCTGGATACCACAACCTTTGAATATGTTTTTTAGCTAAAGTCATAGCAGCATCAAAACGAATTACAGGAAAATTCCTAGCAACATGCAAAATAGTCTGAATTACAGCCTCTCTAGCCTCTGGATTTAAAAAGTCAATTTGAGCCGTATCATTCCAAGGCATACTTGTTCCATCATTTCCATGATAGATATATCTAGTATCTCCACTATTTTTATCATACCTCTTAAAAACAACAGCACAATCACTTTGACTATAGTAATGATCTTCCAACTGAACAACAATATTGGGATCCCTAGACAAATCTTCACTTGAATAACTATATTGAGGAAAAGGCTTATCCTTCAATTGCAAAAACCAATCTGGATGCTCACTAACCCATCTTGAATCTATAGCACAGTGATTTGGAACCATATCTGCAGAAAGCCTAATACCTCTTTGAAAACACCTCTTTTTTAAGTTGTGAAGAGCATCCCAACCACCAATACTCTGTGAAATTTCATATTCGTGAAGAGAGTAAGCAGAAGCTTCAGCCTCATGATTACCATACATCTGCTTAATTCTTTTAGAAGCCAAACTTCTCTCCCAAAGACCAATAAGCCACAAACAAGTAATTCCCCTATCTGCAATCTCATCTAACTCCTCATTAGGAATTCTATCTAAAGTGTGAATACTCCTCTTATACTTCTTTGACAGCTGATCCAACCAAACCAAAGTACTTTTAGCAAGCATAATTAATTTAGGCATCCACTCACTATCATAACTATAAGCCTCATACTCATTATTCAAAAGCCCCAAATCTGGAGCAAAAGCCTCTCCTGGACCACCAGTCCAACCAGCCTTATTCTCCTCCCGAATAGAATCCTGAATCATCAAAAGCTGAAAAAGATAATCTCCAATAAATTCTCCCCAACTATTCTTAATAAATTCAAGCTGATCAAAAAGAGAATTTGGAAACTTAACAAAAGGCTCATACAAAAAATCTAAAAAAGCCCTACCTTCAATAAAAAAATCTTTATTATATAAATTATTAAACTCACCAAAAAATTTTAAAAACTCACTATCTTTTAAAATGCTAGAATTATCAAAAAGAAATTTATATTGAGACAAAGCCAAATTCTTATTATCAAAATCAATCAAAATATTCTTAAAAACAAAGTCTGAAAAGAAATCAAAACTATCTCTCTCTTTAAAAAACTCACTATAAAAAACATCTTGAATACTCTTCTGTTCAAATTCAGAAAACGAGCTAGTAAAATTACCCAAAAACTTCTCTTTAAAATCAGGATTGCCCTCATCAAACTTTTCAATAACTCTTAAAATAATCCTGTTAATCAAAGCTCCAGCTGCTAACTCTCCAGCCCTAGCAAAAGGTTTCTCAGCTTTCAAGTTAATCTCATAAGCCAAGTTTCTGGCATCCTTCAACAAAGGCAACTCCAAATAGTCTTCATCTGAAAAACTAAATTCACCTAAATCTAAATCTCTAACCGAGTTAAAATTAATTGGAAAAATTTGATACAACATACAACATTATAACAAATTTTTTAAAAAATTATCAACTTTATAAATTTTTTTATGGGGAATATGCCAAAAATCAAAAGCTTTTTGGCATACCGGGCTTTCCGCTTATATCTTTCCTTGCCCTCTTCTTTATTAAAACTTTGGGCTATCGCCCAAAATATCTGTAACAAAGGCAAGAAAAGGATGCCGCTACAATCCCTTTCCCAAATTGCAAAAAATAAAATATGTAAAATAATTTTAAAGTGCAAAATAAGAAAAAAGAGTTGAGCGGATACCCCACAGGCTACTTTTTTGTGGATTAGCAAAAGCGATAGCTCTTTGCTTTAAATATGATTAGTAGCCGAGGAGTTGGAGCGGAACTCTGGTCGCAAAAATATTTTTTGCGATTTTCCCAAAAATTTATTAATTATTCATCTGAACATTCTGAAAGGACAATCCAATTTCCATTTTTTGAACTACCTTGATAACTAATACATTTTTTTTCTTGTAAATATGAAATATCTCTTCTTATAGTCGATTCTGAAACAGTCATTTTTTCACAAATTTCTTTTGCCGTAATTTGTGGATATTTATACATTAGTTTCATTATCTTTTTTTGTCTGTCAAAACCTTTTAATTTTTGACTGTCATTTTCAGATTTTTGACTGTCATTTCCAGCCTTTTGACTGTCATTTCCAGCTTTTTGACTGTCATTTTCAGTCTTTTGACTGTCATTTTTAGATTTTTGACTGTCATTTCCAGTCTTTTGACTGTCATTTTTAGATTTTTGACTGTCATTTTCAGTCTTTTGACTGTCATTTTTAGATTTTTGACTGTAATTTCCAGCCTTTTGACTGTCATTTTCAGTCTTTTGACTGTCATTTTCAGCTTTTTGACTGCCATTTTCAGTCTTTTGACTGTCATTTTCAGCTTTTTGACTGTCATAATTCATATTATATAGAGTTACTATTACAGCATTATCTGAAATATTAAAAAGAGGTTGTTTTTCAAAATATTCATAGTCTGCAAAAATTCTTCTAACTCCAGAGGCATAGTTTTCTATAAGATCTGCTTTATTTAGTGCATTTACAACTATGGGATTTCTTTTTGCAGTTATTCCTTCCTGTATATTTTTTAGAGTTAACCCATTTGGAAGAGAGCCTTGTGAAAAAATTTCAACCCTATCATCATAAAATTCTATTTTTATATCTCCACTCATAGTCCAATCTCTATGACAATAGCAGTTACAAATAGCTTCTCTTAAAGCTCTTTCTGGATAATCCCTATATTCATCATGTTTTGTTTTTCCAGAAATAATAACTTTCTTTTTGTTTATAATATTTGCATAATCAATCATATTATCAAGTTGTTTCATAATAGAACCTGTAAATTCTTTTTTGTCTAAAAAAACAGAAACATCTTTTCCTTGAAAAATAGCAAATTTACTTACAGTTGGATTTTGATCACTTAAAAGAAGTGCTGCATTATTATATTTGCCATTTTTATTTATTAGAGATAATCCTTTAATATCAAATCTAATATTAGATTCTTTTAATTTTTTCTTTAAATACGAAAATGTTAAATTTTTTTCATCACAAGAAAGAGTTTCATATTCCTTAGCTTTATTCATAAATATCATTCTCTGAATTTCTTCAAAGCTTGCTACTCTTTTTGAACTACCAACTCTTACAAAAACACCCTTTGCATTAAATCCATTTCCATCTTTATAAAAATAAGGTTTTTCTATTCCCTTTTTTATAACAATTTCAAAACAATCATCTATGTTTATAAAAATAAGATTAGAAACATCTGGATAAAAAGCATTGAAAATCCAGTTGCTAATTTTTTCTTCCCATTCTTTATATTTTTCTTTTTTTTCACTTAATATATTTCCATCATTATCTGCACCTAAAATAATTGTTCCACCTTCTGTATTCAGAAAAGCTACAATTTCTGCTTTAAGGTCATTTGGTCTTTTAGGAATATCTGATTTATATTCAATATTTAAATCTTCTATTTTTGATTTATTCATTTTAAATCTCCTAAATTAAGAGTCTTTTTCTATTTTTATCAATATCTGGATTTAGATTTTTTCTGATAATTTGTAGTAAATAAACACTTTAAATCTTCTTCTTAAATATTGATTTACCTTTAAATCAATTATATAATATTTTTTTTAATTAAAAAACCCTTAAAAGTTGCATTAGGAAAAGTGAACTGTACCCCCAAAGTTGGACTTTATTTTTTTACAATTATGCAATCATTTTCTCTCTAAAGTCAATAGGAGATTGATCATTTAATCTTTTTTGTATTCTTTCTTTATTAAAAAATGCAATATATTCACTTATTATAGTTTCCATTTCATTATATGATATTTTACCTTTATATTTTTTGTGATAATTAGTTTCACATTTTAAAGTTCCAAAAAAACTTTCTATACAAGCATTGTCCCAGCAATTACCTTTTCTACTCATACTTTGAATACATCCTAATTCTTTTAATATATCTTGATAAGCAAATGATTTATAAGTTGCTCCTTGATCTGAATGTATTAAAACATCTTTTAAA
>PDWI01003724.1_pt1 | contig 21208 bp, 17 predicted proteins | sample 1430891 | NCBI WGS metagenome assembly PDWI01 (sample SAMN01162508, study PRJNA174530) | Oral metagenome, whole genome shotgun sequencing project. | biome: Marine environment; feature: Marine mammal; material: Swab sample of the gingival sulcus; isolation source: swab sample of gingival sulcus... | reverse complement strand
CGGAGCAGTTTTACCTGGAGAGCAGGAGGCATGTCGCCTATTTCATCCAGAAACAGGGTTCCTCCGGCTGCGGCTTCAAACAGTCCGGTTTTCATTCTGTCAGCTCCGGTAAAGGCTCCCTTCTCGTAACCGAAAAGCTCACTCTCCAGCAGTGTTTCCGGCACACTGCCGATATTAACGGCAACAAAGGGGCTGCCGGCCCTGTCCGAATTCCTGTGCAGGAATTTCGCGAGCACTTCTTTTCCTGTACCGCTTTCTCCGGTAATAAGAACATTCGACAGAGTGGGAGCCGCTTTCTTTGCCAGGCTGATAATCTTTTTTACAGAGCTGCTGGCGCTTTCAAAGTTTACCCCGCCGTCATTCACCTTTCTGAGCCGCTGTATTTCCTGCCGGAGTTTACGGGTTTCGCCGGCCTTCATAATCTTTAGCCGGAGTTCTTCGGCCGCGAAAGGTTTTACAAGGTAATCTTCCGCTCCAAGCTTCATGGCTTCCACCGCATCGCTGACATCGCCGAAAGCGGAAATTATAATAACCGGAAGCTGTATATTTTCTGATTTCAGCTGCTTCAAAACTTCAATTCCGCCGGCCCCCGGCATTTTCAAATCCAGAACCAGTACGTCAAACAGTTCTTCTGTCAGCATTCTTAACGCGGACAGTCCGTTTTCAGCGGTTTCAACCTCAACAGCATCGAGCGCCAGATACTCGGCAATAGATTCCCTTATGGCTTTTTCGTCGTCAGCTATAAGAACTCTCATTATTATCTCCCAATTCTACCGTTACCAGTGCTCCGCCGCTTTTGCGGTTTTTAATACTGATACTCCCGCCGGCAGCTTCAACAAGACGTTTAACAATGGAAAGGCCCAGACCGGAGCCGTTGTTCCTGGTCGTAAAGAATGGATCGTAGAGCCGTTCACGAATTTCTTCAGCAATTCCGCTTCCGTTGTCGGCAACGGTGAAGCCGGGCTTTTCTTTGCTGTCCGTTATTCTTATCTCGGCACTGCCGCCGCTTTCTATGGCGTTGTTGACAAGATTATCCAGAATAATATGCAGCCGCTCTTTGTCCATATAAACCGGTGCGCTGCCGGCGGGGCAGAGAACAGTGACATGAGTTCTTTCACCGTACAGTTCCCTGATAAAATGACAGAGTTCCATTTCTTCCGGCATTCCCTTTGGATTCCTCAAGAATTCACCCACCCGGTTTACAAGGGTGTTCAGCCTTGTCAGTTCCCTGTCAATAACATCCAGGTTCCTCTTATGCTCATCAGGCAGTTTTTTGCTGAGTAAATCCCGCTGGATCTTCAGAGCGCTCAGGGGATTTTTAATTTCATGGGCCAGCGTGCGCGCGGCCTGACCAAGCTGAACAAGCTGGCGGTCATGTTCTGCCTTGACCAGCAGAGCGCGGTTGGAATTATAGAGTCTGAATACAAAAAGTAACGCAGAGGCAAAAAGAATGGTAAATAATAGAATTATCAGCATCAGCAGCCGCTGCTCGGAAATATAGCTGCTGTTTTTATACTCAAGATAAATTCCTCTCTGATGTTTTTTGAATGATTGGGGAATTCGGAAATGGTGTTCATTCCCCGTTTCCCAGCGGTGTTTCTTTTCAAAAGGGTTCATGTGCCGTATCATTCCAGGCAGTTCTGAAGCTCTTCGGATTATAATAATACTGCGGTAACCGGCAAATACGCTGTTATACCCGCGCCCTCCTCCTGCCGGAAGCACGGCAGGAGCCGTACCGTAACGCCTGACGGCGTTATTATTTGTATTATAGATACCGAATCCCATAATATTCGGATCAATCCCGGAAGGTTCAAAATCGGTTTCAGTCAAACTTAACACCTGGAGAAAATTCATTATTTCCAGGGCTCTGTGTTCCAGAATCAGGGCATTATTCGACTTCTTCTGACCCACAAAAAGGACAAGCAGGATAATAAAAATAATAAAAACCGCAGAAGCCGGGATAATCATAATCCCCGGCTTCCGCCTAAAAATGTTCACGGTTCAAGAATATAATATTCAGCCGGTACGTTCCAGTTTTAATCAGCGGAGAGGTTCATTATGTCTGAAGCCGCCTCTGAAGCCTTCCCTGCCGTGGTGCCGGTGTTCATCCATCATGAAGGGCGGCCTGCCATGGTGATTAACCCAGGGCATCTGATACGTTGTACCCTCAAATTCTGCTGTTTCAACCAGCACAACCGGGTTGCCTTCAAGAGCTTTCAGATTCTGCACCGGCCTTCCGTAAAAGCCCTCCATCGGCCCCCTCATTTTTTCTCCATCCAGAATATAGCCGTTCACCTTAATTCTGTCGCCTTCAGAAACATATCTGTAAAAACCCATGGCTCCGGGAACCCTCAGGGTGTAGGATTTTCCGCCGGCAGCCAGTTCGGGTACCGGGCATTCAAACTGAAGAGTTCCCTCCAGCTCCACCTTTTCCAGCTCTTGCAGAAAGCTGCTGTGTTCCAGCTGGCCGGCATGGAGTATAACCGGTCCGTCATTGTCGTTTTCCGGCACACCTTCCGCAAATACCAGGGCAGCAGTCAGCAAAAGGCATAAAATAATAATCATTTTTCTCATTTCTCTTCTCCTTCTCATGAGTTGCTGCACAGATACAAGCAATGAATATGCCAACTTATCTGCTGAAAGAGCAGGTAAACGGAGCTGAGAGACAAAGTATGAAGCCTGCCTGCGGGGAAATTTTACCCACAGGGGAATTCCGGGTAAAAGTGCCGCAAAGTTATACAATTTTCAGGTTGTGCAGAGTCTTTTTCCGGTTAGAATAGAAGATGTGAAAACCCATAAAGCTGAAACTGTTTTTTTAGGAATACTGACACTCCTGGCCGGCGGAGCCGTACTTCATTTTCTGAGCAATGTGTTTATACCCCTGGTTATAGCCGCGCTGCTTTCCCTGATGCTTTCACCGCTGGTTAAACGCATGGAACAGATCCACATACCGCGGATTATAGGTATTGTGGCGGTTATGGCGGTTCTTTTTGTTATGCTCTATGTTATTGGGCGGCTTTTTTATTCCAGCCTGATTAGTTTTACGCAGGTGTTCGGCGGTTACCAGGCCCGCTTTATTCAGCTTCTGGAGGAACTCTGGGAACGCTTTGATATTCCCTTGGAGTTCTTCCCCAGAATGGGATGGACCCGTGAAATTATTAACCGCATTCTGCAGGTAACAAGTTCTTTTGTGTCTCTGGGTACATCGCTGGGACTGGTTCTGCTGTTTCTTGTTTTTATGCTGGCCGAAACCTCTCTTTCCTGGAGAAAATTCCGCCGTGCCTTTCCCCGGAGTGTCAGCATTAAGGCAGGCCGGGCGGCCGCGGATGTAACGCGTCAGGTAGCGCGTTATCTGCGTGTAAAGGTGTTTATCAGCGCGACGACGGGCTTTCTTGTGTGGCTTGCCTTAAGCATTATCGGACAGGATCTGGCGGCGCTCTGGGGACTGATGGCCTTTCTGCTGAATTTTATTCCCAGTCTGGGCAGCTTTTTCATTATGGTGGCCACCATGACTCTGGGGCTGGTGCAGTTCTATCCCGACTGGCACCGCATAGCGGCTGTGTGGGTATCCATGTGCGGTATTCAGATTGTGATGGGCAATATTCTGGATCCCCAGCTGCAGGGCGACCGGCTGGATTTAAGCCCTCTGGTTATTCTGATTTCCCTGGTTACCTGGGGCTGGATATGGGGCATACCCGGCATGTTTCTGGCCGTGCCCATGACAGTGGCTTTAAAGATAGGCCTGGCCCAGTCTGACGGACTGCGTCCCTTCAGCATTATGATGGGTTCCGGCAAAATGAGCCGTTCTTTCCGGCGCCATTGGCGCCAGAACAGGCACCGGCACAATAAAAAACCTGAATAGAATTAATTGGAAAAAATGCCCGAGTTTTCTTTTTTATCGCTTACACCGCCGCCGGGACCAAAGGTAAGGGGCAGCTCCAGAGTACCCGTGTCTCCCTGAGGCGTGGAAACCTGGAACTCCATCCGTGCCTGCCCGCCTTCTTCGGGAAAGTTATCTCCAAAAACCAGATAACCTGAAACGGGTTTTTCCGGTGAAACCGTAAATTTCCGGGGCAGAATGGTTTTTTTCATTATGCGGTCCATGGTGTCCAGAGAATACTCATCTGTAAAGCCTCCCCATATATTGCGCAGATAGGGACGGCTGAGGGCTTTGCCTGTTTTACTGTGAATAGTTAGAACAATATCATCCAGAGTAAAGTTAACAGTTGATTCAGCTGTTTCAGCTGTCATTTGAAACACAACAAAGCGTTTTTTGGAAATACGGCCCGGGAAATCCACATAGGGGTTCTTCTGCCCCAGTATATCGTTCTTGCCGTAGAGCTTTTCCAGCTCCGTTTTGCTGATATAGTTGAGTGAAACTTTCAGATCGGCGGCTTGCAGAACAAGAGTCTCAGTGTTCTCCGGCCGGGGAGCCGGCGGTGTTTTGCAGCCTGAAACCAGCAGAGCGGCCAGGACAGGAAGCATAAGAAATACGGAACGGATATTTTTCATTGGAGGGCCCTCCAGGGCTTTGGAAATAAAAGCGGCCCTGCCTAAGGCAGAGCCGCGGAATAACAAGATATTAAATCCTGATAATCTTAGAATTCAGCACTAAACTTGATGTAAAGAGCGTCGTCATAATCCTTTTCAGGAGCTTTGTACTTCATATTGTCGGAAGCACCCATTGTAACTTTCAGAGCGCCCAGAGATGTCATAATACCTGCATCGTAACCAAGGCCGGTTGCAACTTCCCAGTCAACGCCTTCAGCAGCAAAAGCCATCCAGGCTCCGCCGTAAACAGAGAGGGCTTCAAGGATTTTGTATTCAGCAGCTACAGCAACTTTGCTGGTGCCGACAAATTCGGTGAAGTCAGCTACCATGTAGGACAGACCTGCGGTCAGGTTTTCTACACCGGTGTAAGAAGCATCAAACTTCATGGAAGCAACGCCTTCTTTAGCATCTGTGTTCATGGCATCCATGTTGTAGTTGAAGCCTACGCCCAGTTTCAGACCGTCCATGGGAGCAGCAGCAACGTTGGCGCCCAGGTTGTCATTCTTGGAATCGCTGGCAATAAAGTATGCAGCAACATCGATCATGTCGATAATGCCGGTAGCTTTGAGCCATGCACCGCTTTCAACTTTTTTGTCTTCAAAAGCGTTCACAGGATAGAGAACAGTACCGAGGGTAACCATGTCCAGTACTCCCAGGTTAAAACCAATACCAATCAGTTTGTCTGTTTTTGAATCTTCAGCAACTTTCAGAGTATAGGGAGCAACGTCAGCCACGCTGGGGGCTTTCATTTCGAATTTACCCATTTCGGTGCCAAGGGAAACAGGCAGATCCAGTCCCAGGGCGCCGGTAACATCGGTTTTCAGAGTGAATTCATTCAGTTTGAGATACATACCGCCTTCGCTCAGCTCATTAAGGTCGATAACTTTATCTTTATTAGCATCGTCCCACTGTACAGCTTTGCCGGTTTCCATCTTTACATCAACGGTGTTGAAGTCGTCAATGGTAGCCTTCAGATCAACTTTAGCGCTGTTTCCCACACCGTCGGACCATTTAGATCCGTCCGAAAAGGAATAAGACCAAGTTGTTGAGAACTTACCGCTGAAAACGGGATCGGTAGCCGCAAAGGCAGCTCCGGCGACGAGGACCACTAGGGCCAACATAAGAATTTTTTTCATTACTACTTTCTCTCCTGTAGCAGCAAATTTATTTCAGCGCCGGAACCCGGCACTATTTTTTTCAGTTTAGTTGAATGGAAATGGACAGGTAAAGAGGCGCAAGCATAAAAAGGCGAAAAACCTGCCTGCCTGTTTTCTCTGATATTGAGCGACTTTTGTATGTTTCCCCAGGGGCACCGGGTTTTATATCTCAAGTCCATCTGCGCTTGAGAATAAGGCTTTTTATGGGCAATGTCAAGTAGTGTAAACACCTCTTTTTATACGTCTACGCTTAATTTGTATAATTTAACGCCTTCCGGCGGTTCCTTAATGGGGTTTTCAGCTGTGCCGTTCCATTGCCTGTAATAATGCGGTATTCTTATAATATGATTTCTGTTGACGCCCATGTTCATTTCTTTACGCGTTCTCTGGTTTCCGACACCATGGGCCGCTGGATAAGTATTATGCGCACAGCGGCTCTGGCCGAAGGTCTTGTGCGTCGGGATGAAAAAGACGGCAGTGCCGATCCGGCCCGGCTGGTGGAACTTCTGGACACAGGGCTTCAGAAAAGTCCCTCCGATCATATGAATGCCATGGACAACAGCTACGGGCCGGGCTGGGCCTACGTTCCCTTAATGCTGGATCTTGAATACGCCCTGGACGATGAACTGGAACAGTCCTGTATTACCGCCTGTCCTGAACGGAAAGACCGCCGTGAGAGTGAAAGTGAATTTCAGCTGCGCCGGCGGGTATGGGAAAAAGTGGAGAGGGCCTGGAAAACCATTTCCGGCGACGCGCTGGAAACCAGTGCCGGCCGGCTTCTGGCTCAAGGCAGTTTTGAAATTCAGAAAAAAGATCTGAGTGTCCTGAAGGCTTCCGCGCCGGAACGGATATTTCCCTTTCTGTGCATTGATCCCCGCCGGCAGCACCGCGCGGGTATAAACGCGGCGGAACTGACCGGAGACTGTGTCGGCCCGGGCCGGCCCTTTGCCGGCATAAAGCTCTACAGTGCAACGGGCTTCAGTCCCACCGATCCGGCTCTGGCGGGCCCCGGAGGGCTCTACAGTCACTGCAGCCGGCGGAAAATTCCCATTACTGTGCATTTTTCCCCCGGAGGGTTTGCCACGCCGCTTTCAGAAGTGCAGGTCCGGGGCGATATTTTTTATCCGCTGACAGCTTCCGTGCTTCCCGCGGAGGAAGTGTACCCCGGCGGTGTGGTGAGTTTCGGTGAAAAAATGACGCCGGGCAACATTCACGACGCTGTGGCTGAACGGCAGATGATTCTGAACCATCCGCTGCTCTGGGAAAAGGTTCTGGCCCTGTATCCGAAACTTATTATTAATTTTGCCCATACCGGCGGAGAAGGGCAGATTTCCCTCAGCGGCCGCTGTCCGGGAACAGGGTGGACCAGCTGGGTGCTGGATCAGGCCCGGCGTTACAGGGGGGTCTACATGGACTTGAGCGCCTATTCGGGAGACAAGGCCCGCCTGCGTGCTTTTCTGAACCGTGTCCGTGCCGCGCATCCCCGGCTGCGGCGGAAAATTCTTTACGGCTCCGACTATTTCCTGACGTCCATGAATTATCCCGAAATTTGCCAGTTCCGCGAAATGCAGAAAGAAGCCGCGGGAAACTGGTGGACAGACCTTTCCGCTCGGAACGCCCGGAAATTCCTCTCCGGAGGAATTGACAGGAAGTTTTTGAAGTAACGTTATTTTTCCTGTCTTCCGTGGCCGGGCGCCTGTCGGCTGCCTGTTTATATAGGGCAAAACACTGTACACAAACCTTGTTCCGGCCGCCGGGGCGCAGAGGAGGCAAAAAATTATTCCGCAGCCTTCCCCTCTGGTGTATAATCAAGATGTTAACGGTAGATCTCTTAATCCGCGGATAACTCTGCTGAGAAGGGATTCTGCGGGGAGGATTTTATGCGCACCATAATTAAAGGCGGTACTGTTGTTACGGCCGGCGATACCATAGATACCGATGTATTGATAGAGGACGGAGTTGTAACGGCTCTGGGCAATGTGGGTTTAGAAGCGGACACTGTTATTGACGCTTCGGGGCTTCTGGTTATGCCGGGGGGAATTGATCCGCACACCCATCTTGATTTACCGGCCGGCGGTACGTTTTCTTCAGACGATTTTTTTACCGGGCACCGGGCGGCCGCTTTCGGCGGAACCACCTGTCATATCGACTTTGCCATGCAGAGTAAAGGCGGAACTCTGGCAGAGGGTCTGGAAACCTGGAAGAAAAAAGCGGAAGGCAAGGCCGTTATTGATTACAGTTTTCACTTGGGAATTGTTGATGCCAGCGATGAGGCGCTGGCTGAAATTCCTTTTCTTGTTTCCGAAGGCGTTACCAGCCTGAAGATATTTCTGGCCTACAAAAATGTGCTGCAGATTGAAGAAGAGGCCGTTCTGAAAGTTCTGAAGGCCGCCGGCCGGGAAGGTCTGCTGACACTGGTGCACGCGGAAAACGGCGAAGCTATTGATCAGACAACCAAGAGACTTCTGGCTGAAGGTAAAAACGCCATGAAGTACCACAGCGTGGCTCATTCGGCCGTTGTGGAGGCGGAGGCCACCAGCCGGGCCGTTGACTATGTGGAAATGACCGGCGCGCCTCTTTACATAGTTCATACATCTGCCGGCCAGGGACTTCAGGCCATCCGCCGGGGCCGCCGCCGGGGTCTGCCGGTTATGGCGGAAACCTGTTCCCAGTACCTGGTTCTGACGGACAAGTATCTGGATACGGAGAGCTTTGAAGGCGCCAAATACATCTGTTCGCCGCCGCCGAAATCGGAATGGGACAAGAGTATTGTTTATGAATGCCTGGCCGACGGTACCATTCAGACGGTGGCCACCGATCATTGTCCCTTCTGGTTTGACGGTACAAAGGAGGGCCGCATACCCGGCAAGGAACTGGGCAGAGACTGCTGGGCAAAGGTTCCCAACGGTGTTCCGGGAATTGAAGACCGCTATGTTGTTCTCTGGCATCAGGCTGTTAACAGCGGACTGATAACACCGGAACAGTTTGTGGCTCTTTCTTCCACGAACGCGGCCAAAATTTTCGGCATGTATCCGAAAAAAGGTACCATTGCCCCGGGAGCCGATGCCGACATTGTTATTTTTGATCCGGATAAAAAACGGGTTATCAGTGCCCGGACGCACCATATGAATGTTGATTACAACGTGTATGAAGGTATGGAAGTATGCGGCTGGCCGGTGAAAGTGCTTTCACGGGGCCGGCTGATTGTGGACGGCGATAAATGGCTGGGTGAAGCCGGTACCGGGCAGTTTGTCCGCCGGGAAACCCACGGCGCCATTCTTTAGTTTTTATCCGTCTTATTCGGGAAAATCCACCCGCCAGGCGGCGCCTTTCTGCCGGGCGGGCAGGGCTCCCAGAGAGCGGGTAAGCTGCGCGGGTACCCATTCGTCGTAGGCTTTCAGTCTTTCCATGTCGTTTTCGCTCAGACCGTATTTTTCCCGGGAACCCTCCTGCAGACCGTCATACACGCTGATTACCCGGATATCTTCAGGCGACCAGCGGACATAAACCGGTACCATTTCCACAGCGGCTACCCGGGCTTTACCCCGCTTGTTCTGTTCTATTTCCAGATTCAGAATGGCCGAGCCGTCCACCCATTGCCGTGTATTGTCCCCGCGGCGCTGAGAGGATATGAAATTCCCCAGAGACCAGGCAATAAAGGCTTCCCGGGAGCCTTCGGGCGTTTGAATAACGCGCCGTTCCACCGGCTGCAGTGTGTGGGGATGCGACCCTATTATAATGTCGGCTCCGGCTTCCAGAGCCAGATCGGCCAGATTCTTCTGATACTGATCCGGCTCATCCATGTACTCCTGTCCCCAGTGAATAAACAGAATGAGCAGATCGGGTGAGCGGGCCGCTTCGTTACGGATGTCCTGGAGCATTTCCTTCAGTCTGTCGTCGTGTCCGCGCGCGTTAAACACATTAATGCGTTCCATCCCTTTGGAACTGATCAGTCCGTTGACCGAGTGTGTCCAGGAAAGCAGGGATACGGTAAAATTCCCTGTCATGCCTCTCCACGGTCTGGGAAAGCCTCCCCGGGATGTGCCTGTGTGCTGAAGACCGGCCGTATCCAGAACATCCAGAGTGCGGGCGGCTCCGCTCAGGCGGGAATCCATGCAGTGGTTGTTGGCGGTTACCATAATGTGGAATCCGGCCCTTTTCAGGGCCTCTGCCAGAGAGTCGGGGGTGGTAAAACAGGGGTAGGCCTGGTATTCACGGAAGGCCAGTTCTTCATTTGTTATCCATGCGGAATTTGGGCCTCCCAGGGTGGTTTCCAGATTGCCCACTGTCAAATGAGATGTCTGCAGATAGGGCGCAATCCATTCAAATGAGGGGTAAAAATTGTAGCCTTTGTCATTGCCGCCGGCGTCTTCTCCCAGCCAGGCGCGCCGCAGCTGGGAGTTGTGCACCATAATATCGCCGGTAAAGGTAAGACGGACGCGCCGGTTGGGAAAATCAGCAGAAAAAAGGGGCATTTGAAGAATGAGCATCAGTATGACCGCGGAAAAACCGGAAAAACCGAAGCGGAGAGTCCGGCTGCGGCGGGGGCTTTTTCGGAGAAGACGGCAAATCATGTTTTGAGAATTCCACAGGGCCGGCGTAAAAGCAAGTGTTTTTAGCTGTAAGGGGCTGACGCGCGCAGGCAGTGAGAGGGCGCCGGGAGTGCGCTCGGCGTGCGGTGCCCCGGACACGTGCAGGCAGGAGAGGGCGCCGGGAGTGCGCTCGTCGTACGGTGCCCCGGACACGTGCAGGCAGGAGAGGGCGCCGGGAGTGCGCTCGGCGTACGGTGCCCCGGATGCGTTCTGGTTTTTCCGAGTGGAAAATCTTCTTTCTCCAATGTTATTCTGAAAGCATGGACAGCGGAGAATACCCCGAATACCTCTCCAGCCAGCTCATTACCTGCCTTGGAAACAAGCGCGCGCTTCTGGATTTTATTGGAAAGGGCGTGGGAATTGTCAAAGAGGAGCTGGGCCGGGAGCGGCTGCGCTGTTTTGATGTGTTTTCCGGTTCGGGCATTGTGTCCCGCTATCTGAAGCAGCATTCTTCTTTTCTGGCTGTTAACGATCTGGAGCCCTACGCCGAGATGATAAGCCGCTGCTATCTTCCCAACGTGCGGGATGTCCCTTTAGAAGAGCTTCGTGCTGTTCACCGTCAGCTCTGTTCCCGTCTGGAAAAGCAGGAGTGGGAAGAAGGTATTATCAGCAGACTCTATGCCCCCCGTAACGATTCGGATATTCAAAAGGGTGAGCGGGTTTTTTATACCCGGCGCAACGCTCTTTATCTGGATACAGCCCGCCGGCTTCTGGAATCTGTGGATGAACAGCTGCAGCCCTTTTTTCTGGGTCCGCTTCTTTCCGAGGCTTCCATTCATGCCAATACGGCCGGAGTGTTCAAGGGCTTTTATAAATGCCGTAAAACCGGTATCGGCAAGTTCGGCGGCAGCCGCGGCGACGCCCTGCATCGAATTCAGGGGCATATCAGTCTGCCTTTTCCGGTGTTCAGCCGTTTTGAAAGTGATATTTCCATTTTCCGGGGAGATTCGGCCGCTGTAGCCGCTCAGGTTCCGGAGGTGGATCTGGCCTATCTGGATCCGCCGTACAATCAGCATCCCTACGGTTCCAATTACTTTATGCTGAACCTTCTGGTTCAGTACACGCCGCCGCGGAGTATCAGCCGGGTTTCGGGCATACCGGCCGACTGGAACCGTTCCGATTTTAACCGTCCTCATAAGGCTTTTGAAGCCTTTTCCGCTCTGGCCTGTAATGTGAAAGCCCGTTATCTGCTGGTTTCATTTAATTCGGAAGGTTTTATTCCGCATGAACAGATGATGGGGCTGTTGAACAGTCTTGGAAAGGTAAGGGTTCTGGAAACCCGCTACAACACATTCCGGGGCAGCCGTAATCTGCGCGGCCGGAATGTGCATGTCCGGGAATTCCTTTATCTGCTGCGCAAAACTTAGAGCTCCGGCATTTTCCGGCGGCTGCCGAGTATCCGCAGGGAGTTGGCAACGGCCAGCAGGGCAACACCGGTGTCTCCCAGAACAGCGGCCCACATGGGAAGTCCGGCAAACACACCGGAGAGCATAAGAACAGCCTTTATACCCAGGGCAAACCAGATGTTCTGCAGTACAATGCGCCGGGTAAAGCGCCCAATGCGGAAGAGCAGGGGAATGCGCAGGGGGTTGTCGTCCATGAATACCGCGTCGGCCGCTTCTATGGCCATGTCGGAGCCGCCGTGGCCCATGGCCATGCCCAGATCCGCCCGCAGAATAACCGGCGCATCGTTCAGGCCGTCGCCCACAAAGGCTGTTTTCTTTTTGGGAGGGGCAGCGGCCATGAGTTTTTCCAGCTCTTCCATTTTTCCCTCGGGAAGAAGAGATGCCTTTACCAGGTCTATACCCAGTTCTTCAGCGGCTTTCCCGGCTCTCTGCGGGGAGTCTCCGGTAAGCAGGGCCGTTTTGCCTATGCCCATTTGTTTAATGTCCCGGAGCGCGGCGGGGGCTGTTTTTTTCAGCGCGTCCGCCAGTTCTATGGTTCCCAGATATTCTGTTCCCAGTGCCAGATGCACCACGCTGCCCTGTATTCCGCCGCCGGGCACTTCCACTCCCGCTTCGGAAAGAAAACGGGCGTTTCCGGCCAGAATTCTGTTGTTTTTCCAGAGTGCCTGCATGCCCATGCCTTTAATTTCTTTAACCGACTCCAGATCTTTTCGGAGTATCTGCCTTTCTTTGGAGGCCGTAAGGGAATGAGTGCTGATGTATTCGCTTACTGAACGGGCAATGGGATGACGTGATGAACCCAGAATATTCCCGGCCAGGTTTATCAGATCGGCCTCACTCCACTTTCCCGCGCTGTGTATTTTCTGCACCCGGAAATTCCCTTCGGTCAGGGTGCCGGTCTTGTCAAAAACCACTGTATCCACTTTGGCCGCGGTGTCCAGAACATCGGCTCCCTTCAGAAGAATCTTGTCCCGGGAGGCCCGTCCTATGCCGGCAAAGTAGGCCATGGGAACCGATACCACCAGAGCACAGGGGCAGGAAATAACCAGAAGTATCATGGCCTTGTACACAGACTGGCGCAGCGGCCAGGCACCCAGAAGCGGGGGCAGAAAGGCCAGAAGCAGGGCAAGAATAACAACCGCGGGAGTGTAGACGGCCGCAAAACGGGCCAGAATCCGTTCAGTAGGCGCCTTCCGGCCGGCCGCCTGTTCCAGCAGGGACTGTACCCGGGCCATGGCGCTGAGGGAATACGGCCGGGTGGTGCGGATAAGGATGCGTCCTTCGTCGTTCACATAGCCGGCTGAAACCTCGCTTCCTTTCTGAACCTGCCGCAGAACCGATTCTCCGGTCAGCGCGGAGGTATCCATCCAGGAGCTGCCTTCACAGACTTCACCGTCCAGAGGCACGGTGTCACCGGGCAGGATCTCAACAACAGTTCCCTCTTTTACGGTTTCCGGGTCCACTTCCTTCCATGTTTCGCCGTCCTGAACTCTGGCGTGGATATTCCGCAGGTTCATGGTTTCCTGAATGGCAATGCGTGAGCGGGCAACAGCCCGGTTCTGCAGGTATTCGCCCAGCGCGTAGAAGAGCATAACGGCCGCCGCTTCCGGCAGCTCGCCTATGGCCATGGCTCCGGCCGATGCCACAGTCATCAGAAAAAGTTCATCCATCAGTTTGCCCCGGAAAATGTTTTTCAGGGCGGCAATGACAACCGGAGTTCCTGCCAGAATGTAGGCCGCGATAAAACAGACATGTTTCCAGACGGCGGGCAGGTGGAAGAGTCCTGCCGCAAAAACCGCGGCGGCAAGAACAATACGCAGAAGTTCCTTTTCCACAATTTTCTGCCACAGGGTAAGCGGCTGTTCTTCCGCGGGCTTGCCGGTATGCAGAACCGCTTCCGGTTCCATCTGCCGTATAATGGTTTGGGCGTGCTCCACATAGCGGGGATCGATGTAGAGCAGTCCTCCGGCAAAGTCCAGCCGGGAGTTCTCCAGTCCGGGAGACGCGCGCAGTGCCGATTCTATGTTTGACGCGCAGACCGGACAGTCAACGCCTTTCAGCTGGAACCTGTTCAGATTTTCCTTGTTATTCATCTTTTTCCCTCTCTTCCCGGAAGTGTTCTTCTGCCACCGAAATAAGTTCCACAACGTGGTCATCGTCCAGGCGGTAGAATACCTGTTTGCCGTCCCGGCGGGTTTTAACCAGCCGCATCATTTTCAGCAGGCGCAGGTGGTGGCTGATGGCCGGAAGGCTCATGTTCATAATGAGTGCCAGGTCGCAGACGCAGAGTTCCTGCTGTGAAAGAAGGTGAAGAATGCCGGTGCGTGTTTCATCTGAAAGGGCGTTGAACAGTTCCGACAGTCCTGCCACATCCAGAAGACTCTGCTGCAGTTCTTCCAGGTTGTCCTGGACGGAAATAGATTCCTCACTGCATATATCGGAAGGTCTTTTTTTCATGTTATGCTCCCGCAGCCGCGGACAGCGCGGCTTTGTCTATAATAATGATTGTTCAATTAAGCAATCATTTAATATATAAGGTGAATATATTGTTCTCCACGGGAACAGTCAATAGCCGTTCAGTTATTTTTACAGTTTGGGCAGATACCGTAGAAATGGAGTTGATGGCCGGTAACGGTAAAGCCGGTTTCTTGTGTAACAATGCTGTTCAGACGGCTGTCGAGGGGCACTTCAATATCGAAAATACCGCTGCACTTTTCGCATATCAGGTGGTAATGGGGGTGGGTGCATGCGTCAAAGTGTTCCAGTGAGCCGCCCAGAGAAACCCGTTTGGCCAGGCCCTGGTCAACCAGAATATTGAGGTTGCGGTACACAGTTCCCAGGCTCAGTCCGGAATATTCGGTTTTGAGCTGATCGTATATCCAGGCAGCGGTGGGGTGGCTGCCGGTACTCTGAAGAAGTTCCAGAATGCGGTCCCGTTTTTTGCTGTGTTTGTATTTTTCTGCTGTTTTGATAGTGTGCCTCTTTTAGTATTAATAATAATTATTAATATTCTGCTATTGTTATTGCCGGGAAAGTGTTTGTCAAGCCGGCGCGGGGGCACGCCTGCGCAGCGGCGCGCTGATGAGGCGGCGCTCTGCCGCGCTTTTGCAGGGCCGTGCTTTCCGGCTTAATGCCTGTGTGCCGGCAGGCTGACTAGGGTGGGTGCGCTCTGACGCGGCGGCGTTCTGACTAGGCGGCGCTCTGCCGCGCTTTTGCAGGGCCGTGCTTTCCGGCTTAATGCCTGTGTGCCGGTGTCGGCTGCCGTACCGGCGCGCTACAGTAAAAATTTCTGGATGAGCATGACAATTAATACTTATTGCTATATACTTTATGTATATAGCGGGAATGGGAGGATAATATGAATATAGGTTCTGTCTTTGAGAATAATAGAACTCAGGCCGTTCGCCTGCCGGCAGAAACACGTTTTCCTCCAAACATAAAGAAGGTAAGCGTACGAATAGTTGGAGATACCCGGGTAATTTCTCCTGTAAAAAAAATATGGAATGATTTTTTCTTATCTCCGGATGAAACTGTTACTGATGATTTTATGTTAGAAAGAGCTTCCCAATTCCAATCAGAAAGAGAATCATTCTAAATGCTGAAATTCATGCTGGATACAAACATTGTCATTTATGTTATTAAACGGCGGCCAGTTGAATTGCTGGAAGTTTTTAATAAGCATGCAGAGCAAATGTGTATCAGCAGTATTACGCTTGGTGAGCTCATTCACGGTGTGGAAAAAAGCTCTTTTCCCGAGAAGAATATGAAAAGGGTTGAAGATTTCGTTTCCCGGCTTGAAATTTTACCCTACGATAATGACGCTGCAATGCATTATGGCGATATTCGCGCGGACCTTGAAAAAAAAGGGACACCTGTTGGTGTAAACGATCTGCATATAGCCGGACATGCTCGAAGCCGGGGTTTAATTATAGTTACCAACAACACAAAAGAGTTTACAAGGGTTGAGGGATTAAGGGTAAGCGACTGGACGGACGGTATTCACCCCTGAGGCTGGCGTGTCTGTAATGGTACTGCCGGCTGCCGTACCGGCGCGGGGGCACGCCTGCGCAGCGGCGCGCTGACGAGGCGGCGCGCTGCCTCGCTTTTGCAGGGCCGTGCTTTCCGGCTTAATGCCTGTGTGCCGGCACTGCCGGCGCAGTGGCGTGCTGCCTTGTTTTTTCGGATATCCGCATTGTCAGAGAGGGCCTGAAAGGGCTATCCTGCAATACCAATACAGATAGTTGTCTTAAATTTATTCAGGTAAGGCTTAATAATTATGGATAAACAAAGCATAAACGGACAGAATGTCTCCTCCGAAAAGGACAGCAGTCTTCTGCCTGTTATTTTTTCCGGCGCGGCCATTTTCTTTACGGTTGCGCCGGTTGCGCTGCTGCATGCCAACGAGGCGGAATTTATTCTGGATCGCTTTGAAGGGGTTTCCACCTTCGCGTTTTCCCTTTTCGATTCCCTGGTGTACGCGGCTTATCTTGTTTTCGGACCTCTGGCCGGCTGGCTGGCGGCTAAAACCGGCCGGCGGAAGTTTCTTGTTCTGCTGGGAACGGCCGGATTAACTGTTACCACTCTTGTAATGCCGCTCATTTCCAGCTACCCGGTTCTTCTGCTGATCCGTTTTTTTCAGGGTATGTTCTGTGTCAGCGCCTGGCTGACTTTAATGACGCTTATTCTGGATCTGTCTCATTCGGGCAACCGCGGACGGAACATGGGTATTTTCGGGGTGTTTCTGTCTCTGGCCATGGGGGCCAGCCCGGTGCTGGGGGGAGTGCTGGCCGGGGCTTCCGTGTTTGCGCCTTATTATACGGCTGCCGCCATGGCCGCCGCCGCCGCGCTGATAACGGTTTTTCTGCTTCCCAATCTGGAGATAAAGCTGGAGAATCTGCGTCCGTCTCTGGGAAAGTCGCTTGCGTATATCCGTCAGCGGCCGCATCTGGTTGTTCCCGGACTGTTTAACCTGGTGGACCGTCTGCACATGGGGTTTATTATTTTCATGGTGCCCCTGATGCTCCGCGAGCTTCTGCAGCTGGGACCGGAATTCCGGGGCATGCTTCTGGGTATTAACGGTCTGCCCTTTATTCTGCTTCAGTATCCTGTGGGCCGTCTCTCGGACAGGATAGGCCGGTATAAACTGCTGATTACCGGCAGCGTGGGTTACGGACTTTTGCTCTGCGCTGCGGGTTTTGCCGCCGGCTGGGGTTTTGCCGCGCTGATTGCTGTTTTCTTCCTTCTGGGAATTTTCTCCGGACTGACCGGTCCGCCGAATTCGGCTCTGGTGGGAGATATGGTTCCCAGGGGCGAAAACCCTCTGGCCATGGCCTTTTTCGGTTTTCTGGGCAACGCGGGTATGGTTATTGGAAGTCTTTTCGGGGGATTCCTTCTAACCGTAAGCGGTTTTACCTTTGCGTTTATTGCGGCGGGTCTGGTGGAGCTTATTACTCTGGCACTGAACATGTTTCTGATACGGCGCTGGGGTATTGCAGGTGAGTAAGGTGCGTAAACCGTCGTTTCTTCAACTGGGCCGGGAACAGCGGGGGCGTATTGTTCTGGCTTCCTGCATGCAGCTTCTCGGCGGCGGAGCCTACATAGCGGAAATTGTGCTGCTTTCCCGGCTGATTGAGTCGAGGCTGCTCTGGCAGCGTTTTGTACTGCTGCTTCTGATTGTGCTGCTTGTCAAAATGACTGTGAGCCGTCTGCTTGCCTGGTTTTCGGCAAATATTGCCCTGGGCGTTAAATACCATATACGGCAGCTGATTTTCCGCAAGGTGCGGGAGCTGGGGCCGGGTTATTCCGATGCTCTTCCCACGGCATCTCTTATTGCCAATGTTCTGGACGGTGTGGAGTCCATGGAAATTTTCTTTGGGCGTTTTCTGCCCCAGCTTCTTTACAGCTTAATTATGCCGCTGGTGCTTTTTGCCGTAACCCTGAATATTTACCCGCTGTTTGCCTGGGTTATGCTGGCAGCCGTGCCGGTTCTGCCTCTGTCCATGATGTTTATTTCCAAATGGGCGGTTAAATCCATGGGCGGTTTCTGGACTGATTTCCAGAGCCTTTCCTCGGTGTTCCTGGAAAACATTCAGGGTATGCTCACTCTGAAACTGTTTAACAGATCGGAACAGCGTTCACGGGAAATGAAGGAAAAGGCCTGGGAATTCCGCAACGCCACCATGGAGCTTCTGCGTATGCAGCTAACCTCCATTACCGTTATGGACACGCTGGTTTACGGTTTTGCCGGCGCGGGTATTCTTATTGGACTTCTGGGGTTTGCTTCCGGGAAGGTGGCTTTTCCGGCATTTTTTGTTCTGCTGATGCTTTCGGTGGAGTTCTTTCTGCCTCTCCGGCAGCTGGGTTCCCAGTTTCATGCTGGTGTGAACGGTATTCAGGCCGGTAAGCAGATAGCCCAATTCCTGCAGGTAAGCGGTCTGCCGGCAGGGGATGGGGAAGCGGCTCTTCCCTCTGAGTGGAATGTGGAATTCCGTAATGTCTCTTTTGCTTATTCGCCCGATCTCCCGGAGGTTCTTTCCGGTGTGTCCATGCAGTTCGCGCCGGGGAAAATTTACGGTATCAGCGGGCCTTCGGGCTGCGGCAAGAGTACCATGGGGCGCCTGCTGCTGCGCTTTCACGATCCTTCTTCCGGTTCCATTTTGTACGGCGGTGTGCCGCTGAGCTCCATTCCGCCCCGGCAGCTGCGCCGTCATGTAACACTGGTGGATACCCAGAGCCGCATTTTTGACGGTACCATTGCCGACAACCTCCGCCTGGCCGATGAAACGGCGGAAACTTCCCGCATGGTGGAAGTCTGCCGGAGGGCCGGACTGGGCGCTCTTGTTAAAAAAGAAGAAGATCTGCAGAAAAAGACGGGTGAGGGCGGCGCGCTGCTTTCCAGCGGCGAGAGACAGCGGCTCTCCATTGCCCGGGCCATTCTGCTGAATCCGGATGTGTATGTTTTTGACGAGGCGGCCGGCAGTGTGGACGCCGAAAGCGAGCAGATTATCCGGAAAACCATTTATTCTCTGGCCGGAGAGAAAACGGTTTTTATTATTTCCCACCGCATGTCCATGCTGGAAGGGGTTGATGAGCATTATGTTATTCAGGGAGGCCGGCTGTGTCTGAAATGAAACAGGCGCTCAGACGGTTTTTCCGTCTGGGCCGAATGATTAAGCCTCACCGCAGGCTGCTTCTGGGGTCTCTGGCCTGTGGTGTAACAGGGCATTTGAGTACCATTGGACTTCTGGGTTTTGCCGCGCTGGCCGCCGCCCGGCTCTGGAGCGGGGGAGGAGCCGGCTTCCGGGAAAGCGGCGCTTTCGGGCCTGCCGCGGCCGCGGGACTGTGCGCCCTGGTGCGCGGAGCTCTGCGCTACGGTGAGCATTACTGGGGGCACGATATTGCCTTCCGTCTGCTTTTTGATATACGGCAGAAAATTTTTGCGGCTCTGGAAGAGCTGGCCCCGGCCAGAATACTCGACCGCCGCAGCGGCGATTTAAGTTCTTCGGTTATGGGCGACGTGGAAGCCGTGGAAACGTTTTTTGCCCACACACTGGCGCCGGTAATGATTGGATTTCTGGTTCCCCTGACGGTGCTGATTGTTCTGGGGAGCGTTCATGTTCTGCTGCCTCTGGCACTGCTGCCCTTTTATCTGCTGATGGGACTGTTTATTCCCCTGAAGTCTTTTTCCAATACGCTGTCTCTGGGGCAGATTTACCGGGAAAAGCTGGCCGGAATGAACAGCTCTCTGGTGGAAAACCTGCAGGGGCTGCGGGAACTGATGCTGCTGGGAAGGGATGAAGAATATCTGAACCGTGTTCTGGACGATACTCTGGAAAGCGGTAAAACCTATAAGAAGATCCGGGCCAATGAGGGCCGGCTGGCGGCGGGGGTGGAACTGATTCTGCTCAGTTCGGCGGCGGCTGTTTCGGGTACGGGATTATTGCTGATTCACCGGGGAGTGCTGGATTTGCCTTTGTTTGTCTGCGCTCTGGTTACGGCCATGAGTTCTTTCGGGCCGCTTATCAGTTTGATGTTCCTTTCGGGGAATCTGGTGAATACTTCGGCGGCGGCGGAGCGTATTTTTGCCCTGCTTGATGAAGAGCCGGCTGTCCGCGACGCGGAAGAGAGTGTTTCTCCAGGAACAATACGCCGGGTGCCCGAGGCGCAGGAGCTGGATTTCCGCTATCCGGGCGCGCCCCGGCCTGTTCTGGAGAACTTCAGCCTTAAAGTGGATAAGGGCGGTATTACCGGTCTGCAGGCGGAAAGCGGCCGGGGGAAAAGCACCATCCTTTACATGCTGATGAGGTTTTTTGACCCTCAGAAGGGCCGGGTGCTGCTGGAGAACCGTCCCTTAAAGGACTATACTCTGAATGAACTGCGCTCCGGAATTTCCTATTTTAACCAGGACACTTTTCTGTTCAATATTCCGGTTATGGAAAACATCCGCATGGCCCGCTTTGATGCCTCGGACAGCGAGGTTATGGAAGCGGCCGAAAAGGCCGGAATTCACACTCTGATTGAGAGTCTGCCGGAGGGCTATGCCACTCTGGCCGGAGAACGGGGCAGCCGCTTTTCCAGCGGTGAAAAACAGCGGATAGGACTGGCCCGCATTTTTCTGCAGAACAATCCGGTTATTTTCCTGGATGAACCGGTAAGCAATCTGGACTACGAAAATGAACAGATTATTATGAAAAACGTTGTTGAAGAACTTAAAGACCGGACAGTTGTTCTGGTGTCTCACAGAAAAACTGTTATGGCCTGCGCAGAGAGGGTTATTGATATTCAGTCGGAATAAGCCGGGAGGTGAATGCTGTGTCGGAAGCGGACAGCGCGGATCGCCGCGATTTCAGTTTTGCCGTGGGCGGTATGACCTGTGCCGCCTGTGTGCGTTTTGTTGAAAAGGAGCTGGCCCGGGTTCCGGGAGTTTCCTATGTTTCGGTGAATTTGAACGACGGGCGGGCCTACGCTGTCAGCGACGGCACGGTTAGCTGGGAAGATCTGGCCCGGGCTGTGGAAGCGGCCGGTTATGAACCGCTGGAAAGCGTTCCGGACGAAGAGGAGGCGGAAAAGGCCTTCCGCAACGCCGCCCGCCGGGTAATTATTTCCTGGGCGGTGGCCCTGCCGGCCATGGCCCTGATGATTCTGCACATGACGGGCACGCATATGCCCTGGCTTCCCTTCGCGGAACTGATTGCCGGCGCGGGGGTTCTTTTGGGCCCCGGCCGGCGTATTCTGAAGGGGGCCTGGATTGCCGTGAGCCACCGGCATGCCAACATGGATGTGCTGGTGAGTCTGGGTACTCTGGCGGCCTGGTGTACGGCTCTTCTGTCGGCCTTTGGGCTGCCGCTGCGGTCTTTCGGCTCTCTGGCGCCCATGCTTCCGGCCTTTCATTTAACCGGCCGGCTCATTGAGGAGCGTCTGCGCCGCCGCAGCGGTGCCGATCTGCGCAGGCTGATGGCCGGCGGCAGCACCAGGGTGCGCATTGTCAGCGGTGAAGAGGAGC
>PDWI01003723.1_pt1 | contig 21210 bp, 18 predicted proteins | sample 1430891 | NCBI WGS metagenome assembly PDWI01 (sample SAMN01162508, study PRJNA174530) | Oral metagenome, whole genome shotgun sequencing project. | biome: Marine environment; feature: Marine mammal; material: Swab sample of the gingival sulcus; isolation source: swab sample of gingival sulcus... | reverse complement strand
AATCAAAGTTACTGGATAAAAAATGTAGCCTAATATATCAAATATATTGGTATATTGTGATAATAACAGCGATATAACGCCAATCGACATAATTGTCGGTCCAATATTTAGCGCTAACATAACGCCATTTTTTAAATTGAGCATTGTATTCTTGACTACAGAATTTGATTCCATGGCGTTTTGAATACCCGTTTCCCAAGCCCTTACAAAGACATTGCGATTATCTGTCTTTTCAGTTGCTACGCTTTTTACTTCGCCATTGTGATATTCATTGGGAATTTTGCTAAGCGGATATAGTCGAGCAGTAATTGCCGTCGCAATAAACGTAATACTCAAACACACCCAGAAGTATAAATTCCAATGTTCCATTAAATCTAGGGTATTTAATGTGATAATCATAAATGTAGCGGATACCGTAGAAAATCCCGTAGCAATTATCGCCGCTTCTTTTTTTGTGTATTTATTATCTAAGTAAACGCCATTTGTTACGAGCAGCGCCAAAGAGTAACTGCCGACAAATGATGCAACTGCATCGACTGCCGAACGCCCCGGCGTCTTAAATATGGGTCGCATGATTCTTTCCATCAATGTACCAATACATTCCATTAAGCCGTAGGAAACGATAAATGATAAAAAGATTGACCCAACCGGTACAATTAACACTACAGGTATGACAACTTTATATAATACATAGGGCCCCATTGAATCCTGCGAGATTATCTCGGGACCAAATTGAAAGATGCTGAACAATGTAAAGATTAGCCCCAAAATATTTAACACCGTGATAACAGTATTGAGCGTGCTCTTGTTCCAACTTTTATTGATAAATGGTAGCAGTGTGCCCAAAGTTATCATGATAATGCCATAAACAATCATAAAATGTGGTATTTTCAATATTGCTTTAACGATATGATCAATTGGAATTGTCGTTTTTTCACCAATCTTGATAGACACAAAGAACATAAAGATACCGAGCAGTGAAAACGACAAGAACTTGAGCATGGCTTGTTGCCTGCTTAGTTTTTTAGTGGTACTATTCATTTTATCACCATCCTTTTGGTCTTTGTATTTTAAAAAAGTACCCAGCAAAAATACTGAGTACTTTTTTAAAACTAATCGTAAATTTGCTCTAGGCTAAAATCTTCGCTTAATTTAATATAGTATTGCAATAATTCTTCGAGCGCATATATTGGCACCGGCCCGACCAATTCAGTGTTGACAATGTTGACGTTGTATCGCTTTAACTCTGATTTAATCGTTTCATAAACGCGATGAATTGGCGTTTTCTCGTAGTTTGTCAAATTCATTGAAACCTGAACCTGATTTGTTTCTTCGATTTCCAGTGCAATCGCCCTAACGTGTTGGAAACCGCCGGTAGCACCTCTAACTGCCTTGACGACTTTTTTGCCGATTGCCAAATCGTCAGTATCGAGGTTAATGTTAAACGCCACCAACGGAAAACGCGAACCGGTAACTGTTGCACCCGACTTGGCATTAAATGTCGTTGGCCCCAAATCCGGCTGCCATTCCGGTTGTTGCATTTTTTCGCTCAACCCCTCGTATTGTCCCTTTCGTATTTTAACTAAGGATTTACGGCTAGCATCTGGCTGGGCGTCTTCGTATAAATAAACCGGTACGCCTAAAGACGCCAAGTATTCACCAAATTGGCGAGCAATTTCAACTGCTTCGTCGATTGTAATATCTTTTACCGGAATAAAGGGTACGACGTCAACTGCGCCCATTCTGGGGTGGCTACCAGTATGTTTTGTCATGTCAATTGCATCAATCGCCATTTTGGCAAGCTCTTTAGTGCCTTCAAACACTTCTTGCGGATCGCCCTTATAGGTAAATACTGTGCGATTGTGATTGGCGTCGGCGTTGACTTCCATAATCGTTAAGCTGCCCTTTGCGGCTAACATTTGCTCAATTGACGAAATTAAGTTCTGGTCTTTACCCTCACTAATATTGACTTCTGCCATTAATACTTTCATTGTGGCCTCCAATTATTTTAATTCACCAACGACTTTTTCGACACCTTCAAGCAATACTTGATCGGCGATAAGCTGTTTGGCATTGTCTTGATCGGTATATAAAACGCGATCGTCTTCCATAAACGACACTTTTTCTCTTAAAATTTGATATGCTTTTTTGCTGCCATCACCCAATTGTTGCGGATCTCTAAAATCGACTGCCTGCGCTGCACAAATCCACTCAATTGCCAATACGTACTGGGTGTGTTCGATGATTTGTCTGGCTTTGCGTGCGGCGATGGTACCAAAGCTGACGTGATCTTCCTGATTGGCTGACGTCGGAATTGAATCGACACTGGCCGGATGCGCCAATATTTTATTTTCTGATACGACTGCAGCTGCAGCGTATTGCGGCACCATAAAGCCGGTGTTGATGCCGCCGTTTTTAACCAAAAATGCCGGCAACCCACTCAAATCTGGATTGACTAAGCGCTCGATACGGCGCTCAGAAATATTGCCATACTCTGCCATTGCAATACCCAACGTGTCCATTGCGATGGCAATCGGCTGTCCGTGGAAATTGCCACCGGACAGCGCTGCCTCGTTGCCTTCATCGGCAAAGATTAACGGATTGTCCGTAGCGGCGTTGATTTCAGTTTCGATGACGCCCTTGACGTAGTCGACTGCCATTCTGCTAGCGCCGTGTACTTGCGGAATACATCTGAGCGTGTAGGCGTCTTGCATGCGCACTTCGCCCTGGTGCGTCGTCAACTGACTATTTTCAGTCAGGTGGCGCATATTTGCAGCGACGGCGACTTGCCCGCTATGCGGTCGCGCCTTGTCGTGAATGCGCGGATCGTAGGCGTCGACAACGCCAGTCAACGCTTCCATAGTGAGTGCGCCGATAATATCAGCTGTCTTGAGGAGCGCTAAACTGTCATACACAGCGTGCACGGCAACGCCCATCATCGCCTGTGTACCATTAATCAAGCCCAGTCCCTCTTTGGCCTTTAACTCGATCGGTTTAATGCCGGCTAGTTTCATGGCCTCAGCGCCACTCATCAGCTTGCCCTGATACTCGGCTTCGCCTTCACCCATTAACACGAGTACCATGTGCGCCAACGGACAGAGATCGCCACTGGAGCCTACTGAACCCTTTTCGCGCACGATTGGGTGTACGCCTGCGTTGAGCATATCTGCCATCGTCTGTACAGTTTCAATACACACGCCGGAATAGCCCTTGGCAATGCTGTTAATTCTGAGAAGTAACATTGCCCGAACCACTTCGGTGGCAAGTGGCTGGCCGATGCCGACCGCATCTGCGTAGATTAAATTCTTTTGCAATTGTGCCAATTGATTTTCTTCAATGGCGACGTCACTGAATTTTCCGAATCCAGTGTTGAGACCATAGGTCGGAATTTTTTCGCGACAAATCTTTTCGACGTAGTCGCGCGAACGATTTATTTTGGCGACTGCGGCATCGCTTAAATAAACTGTCGCACGATTTCTGGTCACGTCAATAACTTGTTCTAACGTTAAGCTATCACCATCTATATAAACCTTTTTCGCCATATTATCCTCCTACAATACGAGCTCAGCCACTTGATCTTTTAAGCCGTTTATCTTTTGCTCATCCTTGATAAGCGGCAAATTTACCTCGACGTTTTTCTTACATCCTGCCACGCCAACGCGCATCAACGAAACTGCCACTTCGTAGTCGCTAGATGTATTCGGATTGTATTTGCCCGCCAAGTTATTGGCCAACTGAAGTGCGCGATAGCAGCGTTTAGCGTTATTTAAAGGCACTGAGGCCGCTTCAAAACCGGCGCTGCGAATCGCCGTGCGGCGCGCCTCTTTTTGTTCTTCAGTCTGTTTCGGTAACGCGTAGGCATTTTTGATTAATAAGTATGCCTGCGTATCTTCTACGGAACCTTCTAACAGCGCGCGCTTTAACGACTCCAATTCATTTATAATGTCGTGGTACTCTTCATCGCTTAGACCATATTCTTTACCCAATGAAAGTTTGGCGACCATCGCCACCAGCGCGGCGCCTTCTGCACCCGCCAAAGCAGCTGCACTTCCACCTCCCACTGTAAAATCATCAGAGTTGAGAATTAATTCTAATACTGTTTGATAGTTCATACTATACCCTTTCTCCTCGAATCGACGATTTGGCAGTTATCGACAACCACTTTACCGTCTTTAATCACTGTTTTTACGGGATTGACACCGTGTTTATAGACGATATCTTTATAATCGTCCGTTTGCCAAATTTGGATATCTGCACGCATACCCACCTTTATACTGCCCACCTTCTCATCAATTCCTAAAGCCTGTGCACCGCCACGCGTAGCGGCGACGATTGCCTCTTCCGGTTCAAATTGATGCTTACGACAGGCCAAGTCGATAATAAACGGCATTGACGTCACCCAATTGCCGGGGTTCATATTTGTAGCCAAGGCAACTGTTACGCCGCCATCCAAAAACTTGCGCGCATTAAAGGGGCGCGGATGCGCTACGCAATAGTCCGTGCCCGGCAACAATACGCCGACCACACCGCTCTCCGCCAATAGCCTAACGCCCTTTTCGTCGGTAAAGTTGAGGTGATCGGCCGATACCGCATTTAGTTTTGCGGCAACCGCGAGTCCACCGACATCTGAATAACAATCCGTGTGCATTTTCGGCCGCATACCATATTCAAACGCCTTGCCCAAGACGCGCATCGCTTCCTCGGCAGTATAGTAACCGTCGTCAATCCAAATATCGCAAAAATCCGCCAACTTATTCTGATGAATATACGGCATAACGCGCTTAATCATGAAGTCGATGTAATTTGCCTTACCCATTTCAGTGTCCCAATAGTGAGCACCTAAGTACGTTGCATAGATATCGACCGCCTGATAAGACTTACACAATTGAATGACTTCCAATTGTTTTATTTCGGTATCAAAATCTATACCGTAACCGCTTTTGATTTCAACGGTCGTCGTTCCGCTCAATAGCATTTGATCAATCTTTTTCAATGTACTCTCAAGTAACTCCACTTTACTTGCCGACTGCGTTTCAAAGATCGATTTGGCAAGCCCCTTTAGCTGATAATTTCTCTTGATTTTATTGACTGAATTTAATACCAGCTGATCGACGTATTCATCGGCGCGATCGCCGCCAAACACCGTATGGGTATGGGCGTCTACAAAGCCGGGCAAAACGATATTTGTACTACAATCTATCACTTTATAATCACTGTAAACATCTGCCAAAAAATCGTAGTCGGCAATTTCCTTGACGACACCATCTTCAATTAAAACACTGCAGTCATATAAAACCCCCAACACATCATGCCTATCTACGTCGCAGGTAAGCAGTTGATGGCAGTTCTTTAAAATTAAGCGCGTTATGTGTTCCATATTACACCGTCCAATCTACAAATTACTAACCAATAATCATTGCGCCAGCGATACCGGCAATCATCAATGGAATATCATAACAAATAAACTGCGGTACACAGGTATCCCAAATGTGATCGTGTTGTCCGTCGGCGTTCAAACCAGATGTTGGTCCAAGCGTCGTGTCGGATGCCGGTGAACCGGCGTCACCCAATGCAGCCGCAACTGATATTAACAGAATAATTGCCGCCGGGCTAAAGCCAAGTGATTGCCCCATTGGCACATAGAGCGCTGCGACGATTGGCACCGTACCAAACGAAGTACCGATACCCATTGTAACCAACAGACCGACGATAATCATTACGGTTGCACCAATAAACTTGCTGCCACCAAGACCGGCTGTCGTAGCGTCGACTAATGCGCCAACGGCACCCGTTTCGTTAATAACTGCCGCGAAACCAGCTGCTACCAACATAACGAAAGCGATGTATCCCATCATTTTTACGCCGCCGTCCAAGACTTCTTGAATGTCTTGATACTTAATTGCGCGCGTCACGATCATCAACAACAAGGCAATCAATGCGCCTAGCGGCAATGAACCCGTCCACAATTGGATGGCCAATGCGACGAGGCCGGCGATAACTGTGATGATGTGGTCTTTGTTGAGTTGAACATCTTTATTCAAATTGACATCTTCTTCGCCCTCTTCCAATACCGTTTCGTATTCTCTCGGCTTAGAATAGAGAATGACACCAATTACCAAACCGACGACCATGGCAAGACCGGCGATCCAGTTGACGCGCCATACGTCACCCAGTTCAATTTGCATACCGGCACCTGCCATAGAGTCTTTTATAATGCCGTGGAAAATTGCACCATAAGCGACCGGCAAAGTGATATAAGGTGCCTTTAAACCAAAACCAAATGCGATTGCAGAAAGTCTTCTGTCGTATTTAATTTTATTCATCAAGCCCAACAGCGGTGGAATCATAATTGGAATAAACGCGATGTGTACCGGTACAATTGTTCCCGATGCCATAGCAGTTAAACAAATAATCAAAGTCAAAACCAGTTTATTGCCCTTGATTAAAGAACCAATTTTCTGTGCGAGCACAGTTGCCGCACCCGTCTTGTGCATTGAAAAAGCCAGCGCACCCAACAACACATAGCTCAGTGCCGTATTGGCATTGCCGCCCATACCGCCAACAAATACGCCCATGATATCAGTTAGCGTCATGCCGCTGAGCAAACCGCCTACAATTGCGGCGATCATAAGAGACATCAGTACAGATAATTTAGCCATACATAATACAATCATTACAATAACAGCAATAACTACAGGATTCGTAAACACAATAGCCTCCTTTCAAAAGATTTAGCAATACAAAATGACAAAATAGCTACCCAGATTACCTACAAGTATAATGCTATTCAACGAAGCACGCATTAGGAGGGGTATCCAGTTTTGTGCCCTTGCAAATAATCTGGGATAACTTTAATTTTTAATTTATCTACCCGGAACGCCTTCCGGACCAAATGTTACTTTATCGGCAGGCTCCCACCACAGCGGTATCTTGATGCCTTCGTCTGTGACTTTACCTTGACCATTGGCTACGTCCTTAGCGATCTTATAACCAGCTTGTGCGTGTCTGACGACGCCAATACCAGAGTCGACAGTAAGTGCAGAATCAAGTCTGACTGCTGCCTCAGCAGTACCGTCGGCGATCATCGTTACGCCCGTATGTACGGCTTCGCCCATTGAATAGTTTGCCTGAATGGCGATTAGGTCACAACCTGCAGCGCAGTTCAACAACGCATTGAGGTACGGCCAGTCAGAAATCAAGTCGCCGCCGTCCATCATATTTTCTGATTCAAATGTCGGATTGACAATTGAGCCAGAGTCGAGATTATCTCTTGAGAACGCTACCGGACCCTTAATTTCGCCATTTTTAATGGCCTCGTTAATTGCCAAACCAAATCTTCTGCGCTCGCCAAAGCCCATGTAGCAAATACGAGCCGGTAATGCCTCGATTGGCAAGTTTTTGCGCGCCAATTTAATCCAACGCTCGACTAACAAGTCGCCCTTACAAATTTCAAGTGCGATTTCGTCCGTCTTCTTAAGGTCTTCCGGATCGCCCGAAATACAAGTCCATCTGAAAGGTCCTCTGCCTTCGCAGAACAACGGTCTGATGTATTCGGCAACAAAGCCCGGAATCGTCATAGCTTCTTCTTCCGGCATTCCGGCGTCACGACACTCTTTGCGGATGCTGGTGCCATATTCAAACACTTCAACACCTTCAGCATAGAACTTATTCATCATGCGCAATTGCTTTTTCATCGTTTCACGCGCTTCTTTTAAATAGCCTTCTCTATCTTTTACGCGATATTCAGCTGCTTGATCGGCGTCATAACCGGATGGAATATAGCTAATCGGATCGTGGCAAGGACACATTTCACTCATGATATCCGGTCTAAAGCCCTTTTCGAATGCCTCTTCAAAGACATCTGCAGCGTTGCCGACGACTGCGACAGAAAGCGCTTCTCCCTTGGCGATTGCCTCTTCGGCGACTTTTCTGGCTTCATCAAACGAATGAACGACCATGTCCATATAATTCTTTTCAATTCTGCTTTGAATAATCTTTTCGTCGACGTCTACGACAATTGCGACGCCGCCGTGCATTTTCATTGCCCAGCTCTGATTACCGCCCATGCCGCCAGCGCCGGCAGTTAAGTAAATTTTGCCCGTCAAGTCGTCATTAAAACGCTTTCTGGCGATTGCTGAAAGCGTTTCAAAAGTGCCTTCAATAACACCTTGCGTACCGATGTACTCCCACGGAGCGGCCGTATACTGCGCGAAAATAGTTAAGTTTTTGTCCTGTAGATCGTAGAAAATTGGCCAAGTAGCCTTCATGATATTTGTCGTTGCCATAACGACGCTCGGTGCCAATTTGCTAGTCTTGAAAATAGCCACCGGCATACCCGATTGCACAACGAGCGTTTCGTCGTCTTCTAATTCTTTCAGAGAGTCGACAATTGCATAGTAAGATTCCCAGTTTCTGGCACACTTACCGTTACCACCATAAATGACCAAGTGTTCCGGGTGTTCTGCGTTTTCCATGTTGTTCTCCAACATGCGCAGAATTGTTTCTTGTTTCCACCCCTTACAACGCAACGTATCACCCCGTTGTGCCTTTACCTCATAAAGAATTTCCGGTTTTTGGTTGTTCCATTTAGGATTGTTCATATTGCTCTCCTTTCGATAATATAATAGCGACAAATCTTGTCGTGTATATTTATAGCAAATATCATGCCAAAATTATTTAATGCCTTTTGGCAATAAAACGACAAATAATAACACTGTTTCAGCTTTATTTTAAAAATTAGTGTAATATTTTTTACATTAAACGTCTATTTTTTTACACTATATAAATATAATTATATAGATATAATATTTTGTATAAATAAAAAAGAGGGTTCTCTCCCCTCCTTCGTCGTCAAACAGGATGACTCGAATAGGTGCTTTCGCGCACCACTGCGAATAGTCCAAGCTAAATCTTGTCTATGTGATGTTTTTTCATTTTATAGAGCAAGCTCTGCCGCGAAATGTCGAGTTGCCGTGCTGTATGCGTAATATTGTAGTTGTGTTTTTGCAAGGCCTCTATAATCATTTCTCTTTCAACGCGATCAATTTGACCCGGCAACCCCTCATCCGCTCGGTTGATGCCTGCGCGCTTAAACACTTGATTGAAGTAAGCTGGAATGTGTTCCAGGCGCAAAAAGCTTTCGCGACCATCTGCCAGCACCAACATATTCTCGATTAAATGTTCTAGTTGACGAATATTGCCCGGCCAAGTATAATGCGTAATCAAACGCTTAACTTCGCTGCTCATACCAAAGATATTCTTATTTAACGCAGCCGAATACCTGCGAAGAAAAAACTCTGCCAGCTCAATTGTATCGTCCGGTCGCTCGCGCAGCGGCGGAATATAAATGTTAAAGCCGGCCAAACGATAATACAAATCTTCTCTCAACATACCGCGCTCAACCAACTCAAGCGGACTTTCGTTTAGAGCGCTGACAACCCGACAATTGAGGCGATACAATTCGTTGCCACCGACGCGACGGTATTGTTTTTCCTGTATGACGCGCAGCAGTTTCGCCTGCATATTGAAGGGCATGGCGTTGAGCTCATCTAAAAACAGCGTACCCCGTTTTGCCTCTTCAATTAATCCACCGTGTTCGACAGCGCCAGTGTAAGCCCCTTTTACGCAGCCAAACAAAATGCTCTCCAGTAAATTTTCCGGAATAGCAGAACAATTCAATGCGACAAAAGGCTCTCTACTGTTTTTGCCAAAGTTGTGAATGCTCTGCGCCAGTACCTCTTTACCCGTGCCAGTTTCGCCAATGATCATAATGTTGTTGTCAAGCCAAGCTATCGTCTGCGACTGTTTTATAATCGTCTTCATTTGCAAACTCGAACCGACAATGTCGGCAAAAGTATAGGCCGTTCCATTGGGATTGTAATGTTTAGTCATACGCGATGTATTGAGTTTGTTAAATTCACGCTTTTTCTCAAATGTTTCATTGAGCAATTGGCGTAAATTCTTTTCATTATTACAAATAGAAATGACACCCACAGTTTCGTCTTCGTGAAAGATAGGATAAGTAGAATAGGAAACGTATTGCGGTTGCCCGCCTATCGTAATATGGGCATTGTAAGACTTTAAAATCGGTCTATTGGTTTCCAAAACCCTTTTGTGCTCAGAGGTACTCTTATCCTTATAACCATAGGCGTCCCACAAGAACTTGCCGAGCATCTCATCGCTCTTTTTGTTCTCCAGTTTTTCCATGGCGTCATTATATATGATGATTTTACCGCTTTTATCGCTGACTAGAATCCCTTCGTCCAAGAAGTTTGCTATTAAATTGAGTACCGACAAATCGATACAGGAGTCTAAATCCTTATTATCTTTACAATCATTGCCATCTTTTTGGTTCATGTTCACGCTCCATTTAGAACCCGAAAACCGGGCTTTCCTACTTTCGCCTCTAAATCGTCTTTTGCGCTATAAACATTAAAATTATATCACGTTTATTAACATGACGCAATTTGACTTTGTCCCCCCAGAATTTAAAGTCAGCGAAATTATTTAATCGCAGCTTTGAAAACGTCGTATTAAAAATGAAGAGCACTGCTCTTCAGCGCGTACGGGTTGCTTTTGGGAGATACCTTTCTCGGTGCCAGGTTGCCTTTTGGGAGATGTTTTTCTCGGTGCCAGGTTGCCTTTTGGGAGATGTTTTTCTCGGTGCCAGGTTGCCTTTGGGAGATGCTTTTCTCGGTGCCAGGTTGCCTTTGAGAGATGCCTTCCTCGGTGCCAGGTTGCCTTTTGGGAGATGTTTTTCTCGGTGCCAGGTTGCCCTTTGTAGATGCCTTTCTCGGTGCCAGGTTGCCCTTTGTAGATGTCTTTCTCGGTGCCAGGTTGCCCTTTGTAGATGCCTTTCTCGGTGCCAGGTTGCCTTTTGAAAATGTCTTTCTCGTGCCAGGTTGCTCTTTGGAGATACCTTTCTCGCTGACAGGTTGCCTTCTATTGTGTGCAGCTTGCATTTTAGCACCCCCTAAACGCTTGTCAGATTGCTACAATATTGATACAATATTTACAGTTAATTCTGCAACTTTGCATTGGGGAGAAACGCATGAAAAACTATTCATCATCATTGTCACCATTCTACTGAGTGGCCTGATCAGTTTTACCATCGGTGATATTGAAGGCCACTGGGCTAAACCGTATATCGATTATTTAATCGACAAACAGGCCATTGCCGGCTATCCGGACAATACGTTTAAACTGGAAGACACTCTTTCGGTCGGCGACATCGCCTACTATCATATCAATCAACGCGCCAGCGACGATTTGAAAATAAAGTAATCATAAAAACATTGCATTCAATCAGCAAATCTATTAATATATCATTATACGACGAACAAATAAGAGGAGGAAGCTGGATGAATAACAACACAACTAAGGCTAAATATTTCTCATGGATAAATTTGCTATTATTGCTCATAATGGTCGCCGTAAACTATTCTGGCGCCGCCGGTTTAATTAACGGTATGTCCCAAAAAGCAGTTTCCGGAATGTACAGCACGTTGATAACACCGGCGGGCTACGCCTTTGCAATCTGGGGCGTTATATACGCGCTACTATTCGCTACAATTATACAGCTAATCATTCAGCACAAAAAAGAAGACGTCGCCTTATTAATCAACGAAACTTCAGTGCTATTCTGGCTGAGCGTCGTATTTAATATCGCCTGGACAATATGCTTTTCTCACTTAAATATGCTTTTAGCCTTAATGTTTATCGTTTCCCTTTTGCTAATGCTGAAATTGATAGCGCTTAAAATGAATGACAATAAGCGCCTGTCAAAATTCCGTCTGGCGTCAAGCGCTATCGGTCTGTACGCCGGCTGGGTATCCGTTGCCAGCTTTGTCAATTTAGCGGCGCTAACTGTACAAATAAGGTGGAGCGGCTTTGGTTTAGAGCGCTCTACATGGGCGATGATAACATTGATTGTCGCACTATTGTTAGTGACGGCTGTCACCCTTAAAATCAAAAACGTCGTCTATCTTTTGGGCGTATTTTGGGCTTATCTGGCGATATTGATGGCGCATAGGAGTCCCAAAGTATTTGACAATGCCTACTTTAGCATCCAAGTCGTCTTGGTTATCGGTATGGTATATATTGCCGCACTGGCAGGTAGCATCGTCTACAAAAAATTCAATGCTTAAAATCGGCTTGTAACGCGAGGTTTAAAATGAGGTATGTAATTACGTTTGCTGTCTTTTTCGCAATCGACATCGTCTGGCTAGGGCTAGTCGCTCCCCAATTTTACAGCAGCCAATTGGGCAGCTTGATGTCAGATAAAATCAATTGGATTGCAGCGCTACTATTCTACTTGCTCTACATAGCAGCATTATTAATCTTAATTATAAACCCGGCAATAGAAGTACAGAGTATTAAGTCCGCTCTGATGCACGGTGCACTATTTGGTTTAGTTGCCTACGCGACTTATGATTTGACCAATTTGGCAACAATTAAAAATTGGCCAATGCTGATGACTGTTGTCGACTTGATATGGGGCACTTTTATCAGCGCCGCCACTGCAGCGGTTTCCACTAAAATAATGTTGCACTTTAAAATTTAACAGTCAAAGTCTCGCAATACTCAAATCAATATCTATAAAAGCGAAAAAGTAGGTGCGTCAGGCAGCTACTTTTTCACTTTTTGACAACGTGGACATATGTGCGTGCCACGACCGGCAACGCGTATTTTTTCAATCATCGTGCCGCACACTCGGCACGGCTCACCATTCCTTTTATATGCATAAGCACCTGCCAAGTAATCGCCCTTCAAACCGCTGGCATTGACGTAATTTCTACTGCTGGAGCCACCTAAATCAATTGATTTTTGCAAGACTCGCTTTATGTTCTTAGCCAATCTATTAATCTTGACTTTAGAGAGTTTAGCAACTCGCGTGGCGGGGTGGATTCTGGATAAAATCAGCGACTCATCGGCGTAAATATTGCCAATGCCAGCTAGCACTGTTTGATCGAGCAGCGCCGCCTTAATCGTCGTTCCCTTGCGCCGTTCTAAGCGCTTTGCCAAAAGGTCGCCGTCAAATTCTGCACTGAGCGGTTCCGGCCCCACCCTTTTCATAAAGGGGATGTCTTCAACAGCAGCACTCTCCACCAATTGAACGTAGCCAAATTTTCGCTGATCGTTAAAATACAGCTTGCTGCCATCGCTAAAGTCAAACGCCACGCGCGTCGTCTTGTCGGGCAACGCCGCAACTAAACTATCGCTGGGATGACCGGCACCGTAGTCGTCTTGCGGATTAGCTAAATCGCGATAAACCAGTTGACCTGTCATTCTAAGGTGAATGACCATACTAAAGTCACTCGACAAATCGATCAGCAACAACTTGGCGCGACGTCTAATATCGACAATCGTCGCATTTAACAAAAAGGCGTTGACGAGCATTGGGTCATTCGGAAAGCTCTTTGCCCAATCACAATTGACTGATACTATTTTTTTGCCAATAATTAATTTTTTTAATCCGCTCCGTACGGTTTCAACTTCGGGTAACTCGGGCATATTAACCTCTATTCTCTTGCCAGTCTGCTCGTAAAATGCCATAGCTGACGGAATCGTAATACACGCCATTGACAATACGGGCCTTTTTATAACAAGCCTCTCTTTTCAAACCTATTTTTTCACTTAAGCCAACCATTCTCAAATTGCCCGACCAAGTGGTAAGGCCAATTCTAACGATTTCTGGATGTTCTGCAAAGACAATGTCAATCCATCGACTGAGTGCCACAGTACCAATCCCCTTGCTCCAGTTAGCGTCTTCAAAAATTATAATGCCGACTTCTAGCCAATTTGTTTCTTGGGAACGCCAGTACCAACTACACGCGCCAATAATTTTTTCTTCAATGACAATTAATCGATTTTTATCGGAACCCTTAAGGTCGTCATTTTTAAGTTTATTGCGCAGTTGTTCAATACATTCTGCATGCTCTTGAGCCGTTTCCTTTTTAAAATACGGCCCGTTAAAGAGGTGAAACTTTTTATCAGGTGTCGTCAATTTAGCGTATTCATCGATATTAGAAAGATCAATTTGTCTAAATGCTAGCGTTCTAAAATTCATATCAACTCCCACTTTCTATTTGTATTATCCATACCATTTTAACATCTGAATGGCTATTTTTCTAGGTGCCAGGTTGCCTTTAAGAGATTTTTTCTCGGTGCCAGGTTGCCTTTGGGAGACGTTTTCTTGGTGCCAGGTTGCCTTTGGGAGATGCTTTCCTTGGTGCCGGGTTGCTTTTTGGAGATGTCTTTCTTGGTGCCAGGTTGCTCTTTGGAGATGCTTTCCTTGGTGCCAGGTTGCTCTTTGGAGATGTCTTTCTCGGTGCCAGGTTGCTTTTTGGGAGATGCTTTCCTTGGTGCCAGGTTGCCCTTTGAGAGATGCTTTCCTTGGTGCCGGGTTGCCTTATATTGGTTTTAAAATCAACTATCTCATTATTGCATTCATGTTATTAAATATCTTAAATCTATTAAAAACATATAAAAACGCGTCGATATTACTACTAAGCCAAAATCTACTTTAAAAAAATTACAGCTGGGTCTATTTATAAATATAAACCCATACAATTGGAATGGAGCTTATAATGAAAATAAGAATGAAACTTATACTATCTACTTTATCAATCGTCTTACTTATTTTAGCGATCAGTATGGGAACTATCTACCGCAATTACAAAATCAATGCCGAAAAAACCGCTTTGAATTTAACGCTCACGACGGCGCGAGAATATTCTTACCGAATAGAAGAAATATTTGATGAAATCGTCTACACCGCAAAAGATATGAATATGATTATAAAAAATAAAATGGAAAGCGATAAAATCGAGAATCAGGATTTAATTGAATTATTCGACAATTTCTTAAAGTCGCACGAAAACATCTATAACATTGGCGTAATCCTCAACAACAACTTTGACTCGACCACTCATCTCGCATACAATGACAATAATTATCAAAGTGTTATGTTAAGTAAAGACGGCGCAACAATGTCGGCTGTTCTCGACGCAAAAAAAGTGGATATTGAGGCTATTTTCAAAGCTAAAAAAACCATTTTAACTGAACCAAATAAATATACTATTAACGGTAATGAAATAGAATTTGTTAGCCTCTTTTATCCCGTAGAAAGCACTGATGGCAATGCCGCTCTAATCCGAATCGACTTACCCGTGAGCGTCCTTCAAAAAATAACTGAATCGATCACTATTTTTGATAGCGGCTTTGCGAGAATACTTTCCAATTCAGGTTATGTTGTAACCCATAAAAATCCCAAGCGGGTCGGTGATATTGCTGGCGAAATCAAAAAAGGAAAACCCGAAACCGTAAAAAAAGTCAAGGCTGCCCTGAAAAATGGTAAAGAATACAATGCTTTTTCTTATTCAGCATCTACCAAATCAGAAGTGTTTAAGTCCCTAACGCCGATAAACATATTAGACGTCGATGAACCTTGGGCATTTGGAACGATTGTAACCAAAGATGATATCTACAGTGGCGTCAATCAAATCACAGAAATAATATTGCTGACTATTGTCATCGCGGCTTTTGTAATCGTCATAGCCATGGTCATATTATCGGGCATCATAACAAGACCTATCATTCAGGCGACAAATTACACTTCAGTGGTTTCAGAACTGGATTTTACCCATAATTTGCCCGAAAAAGCACTTGCTAAAAAAGACGAAACAGGCGATATGTTGAAATCTTTTAAAAAGCTCAAAGACAACATAAAAAATATCGTCGGAAGCATAAACAAATCGTCAATTGAAGTGACAAAATCATCAGATGAACTCAAAGAAATAACGTCGAGTTTTTCGGTCTTGACAAATAATATTTCTGACACAGTTGGACTGTTGGCTATACGCGCTCAAGAACAGGCTGGCAATACGGCAGACGGCGCATTAAAAGTTAATCAATTAGGTACTTCTATAGAACTCGTAAACCAAAAAATATACGATATGAAACGCATCATCGTCAAGGTAAATAACATCGTAGCCTCCGGCGATAGAACCGTTAGCGACTTGATTGAAATCAACGAAGATAATAACGCTGCCGCAGCCGTAGTCTTCAAAGTCATTCACGACACCAATTCGCTGGTCGAAAAGATTGCCAAAAGTAGTGAACAAATCGCAAAAATTGCAGAACAAACTAACCTGTTGGCATTAAACGCCGCAATTGAGTCAGAAAGGGCAGGAGAGGCTGGTAGAAGTTTTGCCGTTGTTGCCGAAGAAATCCGAAAATTGGCTGAAGAATCCAGTAAACTAACAGACGAAATCGGCAGCGTTATCAAAAATTTAAGGGCGCAATCGGAGAAGAGCGTCGATAGCATTGAAGCCGTTAGCAAGACTAACGATTCGCAAAAGAAGAGCGTACAATTGACCAGAAAGCGTTTTAATGCGATTCAAGATAAAATATCTGAAATTCGTCAAGCAATCGACGTACTCTTTGAGGCCGGTAATGATTCAAACGAAAAGAAAGATGAAATTATGGCGGTTTTAAATAATTTATCAAAATTCGCCGACGAAAATGCAAGCAGCGCACAAGAAACGTCCGACTCGACGGAAAAGCAAGCTAAATCGTTAGATAAGATTGGAAATCAAATCGTTTCTCTCAATCAACTCGCCATCAGTTTAAATAACGAAATAAACAAATTTAAGTTTTAAGCCCCAAAGACAAAGCAAGTACACAGCGCTTTGTCTTTTTTAGTAAACAGCTCACACTACGAGGGCCCTTTTACCATTCTATTTCACACATTTCGACGGTTGTGATAAAATGATTATAGCGCACAATAAAGGAAGAAATATGATTAAAAACAGCTCAAAAAAAAATCTTTTATTTTTTATAATCGTCGCCCTCGCCATCATCACTTATAACAGGATTAGATTAGATGTTAAGCCAATTGAGCTGCTCGGTCCTTACAGAGTAGATTACGTCGTCGACGGCGATACGGTAATTATCAATCGCGCTGCAAAAAAGGAAAAGTTGCGCCTTATCGGCATCGACACACCGGAGCGCAATGAAACTTATTATGAAGATGCGACAAACTTTACGCGCAACTTACTACAAGATGAAATGGTCTATTTAGAAATTGGCAGTGAACCCTATGACAAATACGGCAGAACGCTCTGCTATATTTACTTAGACGACAAAGAAACCATGGCAAATGAACTGATTATGCGCGCCGGCTGGGCAGAAGTGCTGACGATCCCCCCCAACGACAAGTACGCAATCAGATTTAAGCGCGCGCGACGCGCTGCCCAGGTCAATGGTCGCGGCATGTATTGAAAAAACACCGCTAACCGTTAGTCGGGAAAAGCGAGAGCTCTCCACTCCCTTCGGTCATGTAATTATGTTTACTTCGTAAACACCGCTCCCAAGATCGCATCCGGATATTTTCCCGGTAACATCGAAATGACAACGACGCAATTGTCAGAAAGCACTAAGCGCGGCGGGAGGTATTGTTCTTCGTAGGCTAGTTGCTTGGCCGAGCAGTAAACGCTTGCGTTTACGACCAAGCGGTTGAGTTTGTAGCGTAGCGCTACCTTCTAGAAGAATAATACCTGCCGTCGATATAAGCGCAGTGCTTTCGTTTCAATTGCCATACAACAAACATCGCATAGTACATAACGACTAGTCTTTCGTTATTTTATTTGTTCCAATTTAATAACCCAATGAAACAAATAAAAAACTTGCGACGCTTCAGATTTCAAGCAATCCGCATACAAAACCGAGATGTCTCGACTGCGCTCGAAATGACAGGCGAATGCAAAGTCAAAAGCAAGATTCCTCGACGCTCAGAATGACAACACTATTGCTCTAAGTAAAAGTACTATAACTCTTCTACTATCACGTCATAGGCGCGTCGATCGACGGTGACGCGATAACGCCTCAGCTTGCATTTTGCGCCGCGCCATTTCGCATATAACTGGGCTCTTATCGTCGCTAATTTTATACGATAAGCTCGCAGCATTTGCTGCGCCTCTTCAATTTCAACGCGCCTAAACGAAACCGAATCACCCGGTTTTAATTGCGCTAAACGATACAAGTCAGCTGTTATGACGGTTGCTATTTGAGCATAGCCGCCTGTCGTCTGACGGTCTGCTAGCATAATAATTGGCTGTCCGCTGCCCGGTACTTGAATAGACCCAAAACTGATTGCATCCGAGATAATGTCACTCGCGGCGACGTGCTCAATTTTAGTCCCTTCTAAACGATAGCCCATTCTGTTGGCATCGCTCGTCAATTTATAGGGAGAACTGTAAAAATCTATAATGCCGCGCTGCGTGAAGTGCTCCGCCTGAGGCCCAACGACCACCCCAACTTCGACATTACTTTGATAGTCAGGTATGTTTTCGTCCGCTAGATAAACGCTTCTATAGTCACTTTCCACACTGCTTTGAATCGTTATAACGTCGTCTTTTTGTAAAGCGCGGCCATTCAGTCCTCCCATTTTGGCACGTATATCAGTCGAACGACTGCCCATTACGGACGCAACTTTAATGCCGCCGGCAACTGCCAAATAGGCTCTACAGCCAGCCTTCACATTGCCAAAACTAAGCGTCGAACCGGCCTTAACAAAATGTGCGCGCCAATTTGCAATTGGCACATCGTTTAACTGCGCGTTCAATTCAGCTCCGCCAATGGCGATGACGGCGTCGACTTCAAATAAGAGCTGCGGCCCCAATGCAGTTATTTCCAATACTGCCCAATCGTCATCGTTGCCGACCAACCAATTGGATATCTTAAAGGCGTAGTCGTCCATTGCACCGCCCACCGTTACACCAGACGCCTGATAGCCGTAGCGACCGGCGTCTTGAACTGTCGTCAGCGCGCCCGCTTGCAATACGCGTATTCCATTCATCGGCTTTCCCCTCGCAGTTTTTTAACAGGTTTATCATTAATTTGCGTTGCCACTAAGGCGTCGTACTGACGCCTTGAAATTGGACAAAAGCGCACGTAGTCACCGGCTTTTAAAAGCACCGGATTAATGCGACAAGCATCGTATAGTTTTAGCGGCGTGCGGCCGATAATGCGCCAGCCACCGGGACTTTCAGCTGGATAGACTCCAGTTTGTTCACCGGCGATACCGACTGAACCAGCTGCAATTTTAAGTCTTGGTTTGGCAAGGCGCGGCGTCGCTATGCGCCGATCCATGCCGCCCAAATAGGGAAAACCCGGCGTAAAGCCGAGCATGTAAATGCGATAGTCAACTGAACTATGTATTTCGACAACTTGCTCAATTGTCAAGTTATTGTGTTTGGCGACATCTGACAAATCCAAGCCGAACGCCGCATCATAACAGACCGGAATTTCGACAATAGTCGGTTGTTCGAGTTCAAATTGATCGAGCTGTCGCTCAATTTCACTCAACTCTTCCACAATTTGCCGGTAATCGATCAGCAGTGGATTGTAAAAGACGCAGAGTGAGCGATAGGTCGGCAGCAGCTCCAAAATGTAGTCTTTGCCTTTTAGTTTTAGCGCCTGCGCCATGCACCTGACTTTATCGTTGACCTGCTCGCTAATCGCGTTTTCAAATTCAATCAACACTGCACTATCGCCATTCGGTTTATACTTTGGCCAAGCTTTCATCAATTAATCCCTTTCAAGCGCATTGAACGCGCGAATTTGTACGCCATTTGTACGCAGAGCCGTTCTAATTGCAATGACGAGATCGCGCGCCTCCGCACTGTCACCGTGCACGCAGAGCGTATCGGCGACGATGTCGACTGACTTGCCATTTTGAGAGATGACTTTGCCATTTAAGACCATCTGCAAGACTTGTTCAACCGCCTGTGCGACGTCTTCGATTAGGGCGCCGGGCTGACTGCGCGGCACTAAGCGCCCACTATCTAAGTAGCGACGGTCGGCAAACACTTCCTGTGCAACGCGTAGGCCGACTTTGCGCCCTTGATCTATTAATGCGCTCCCCGCCAGGCCAACCAATATTAAGTGCTTATCCACGTCGTAGACCGCCTGTGCGATGGCGCCTGCCAATTCTGCATTATCCGCCGCCATATTGTACATGGCGCCATGCGGTTTGACGTGGCATAGCGGCTGATTTTGCGCCTTGGCAAATGCCAAGAGCGCGCCGACTTGGTACTGCACATAGGCGTAGACTTCGTCCGGCGAGGCCGCCAAGTTTCTGCGACCAAAGCCGACCAAATCTGGAAAGCCGGGATGCGCCCCCAGTGCCACATCGTACTGAGCGGTCAACTTTACAGATTTTTGCATGGTCAGCGCGTCGCCGGCATGATAGCCGCAGGCGACATTCGCCGATGTAATATGGGGCAGGATGAGACTGTCGTCAAACTGCTGATACCTGCCAAAGTTTTCACCTAAATCGCAGTTAATATCAATTGTTTTCATCTTTTATACCTTTTATTTTATTGGTCAAGAAGACCAGTTAAAAGCGAGATTTCTTGTAATCAAACGTTGCATAGTTCACGACGACTTGTCTTTCATTGTTTTTTTATTCTCATTTAAAGAAACCAAGGAAATAAAAAGAACAACTTGCGACGCCACGCAATAAAAAGCAATTGCGTGTTGTTGGTCAGTTAGTCAGGAAAATCAAAACCGTTAAAGTCAAATTCAAATGCGAGATTTCTCGACTGCGCTCGAAATGACAAGGCGCGTAAAGCCTGCCTGGCACCCGTAAAACCCGTGATTTCTCGACTGCGCTCGAAATGACAACGACATATAAATGGTAAAAAGGCAACTGGTGGATATCCCAGTTGCCCCAATGACAAACTTAAAAAGACTAATTAATGGAAGAACAACATAGCTATGCCGTAGTAAAGCAACCAAATGCCTAAGACGACCGGCACAAGCGTAATAACCGCCGCAATAATCAAAGCCAAAAAATCGCCTTTTTCAAACTCTGTTTCTCGCTTTAGTTCATCTAAAAGCTCGTTTTCTTCTTTAATTTTCTGCCTTTTCGATTTTAAACTAACATCGAATTTGTCAAATAATTTCATAATATCTCACTAAATCGTTACTATTCAGTCAAGTGGAGTGCGCTCACTTATAAAACCCGAGATTTCTCGACTGTGCTAATTATGTTTACTTCGTAAACACCGCTCCCAAGGTCGCGTCCGGATAATTCCGGTAACATCGCAATGACACTTAAATGAATAGTTAAACTAAATCTTTGTACCGCTAAAGTGACATGCCACAAAGTGGTCTTCGGCAACTTCTTTAAATTGCGGCACTTCG
>PDWI01003722.1_pt1 | contig 21210 bp, 23 predicted proteins | sample 1430891 | NCBI WGS metagenome assembly PDWI01 (sample SAMN01162508, study PRJNA174530) | Oral metagenome, whole genome shotgun sequencing project. | biome: Marine environment; feature: Marine mammal; material: Swab sample of the gingival sulcus; isolation source: swab sample of gingival sulcus... | reverse complement strand
TTCTATGTTTTTCATTCGTCTTTGCCATTATTTCAAGTTGTTCATCAGTTAGATATTCAATGCCTTTAATCATAAGTAGCACTCCTTTCCATAAAAAAAATCAAGGTACAAACACTTTTTTAAGTATTCAACCTTGATTAGTTGATTAAGTGTTCTCCTTAATTCTATTACTCCAGGTGCCAGGCACCTAAAACAACAGGCACCTAGAACAACGTCATTGTTTATAGAAAAGCTCAGATAAAGCGAATAAAACTCCCCTACGTCGGGAGAAATTCCACTAAAGTGGAAAGAAGATCAAATAGTCGTATTGGAATGTTGGAACCCTTTTTTCTAATGAAAAAAGGTATTTAAGAATAGTTCTAACAGATATTGACCGACCATACGTCTTATGCTATACTAATTTGCGAATGGTTCGCAAATGTCGGAGAGAATATGAAAAAATATATGACGAAACAAAGAAAAGAGTTGCTTTGTTTTTTGGAAGAAAATGCTGATGCTATGTTTAAGGTTTATGATATTTATGACAGTTTAAAGGATAAGGATATTAGTCTTAGCGCTGTGTATAGAAATTTGCCAGTTCTTGAAAAAGAGGGACTAATAAATAGAATAGCTATAACCGGTTCGTCAGAAATATATTATCAAAGCATTGACTCGAAACTTTGTAAGAAATCCATTCACCTCAATTGTACAAAATGTGGAAAGTCAGAGCATTTAAAAACAGAAACTGCTCTTATATTAAAGGATAGTACGCTTACTGGTAACGGCTTTGAGTTAGATCCTTCCAAAACGGTGATATATGGTAAATGCAGTGATTGTCAGGAGAATAATTAGATGAAAGCCAATAAACTAACGGTATTATTTATGGCTATAGTAGTTTCATTAACTACGATTTTTTCAAGTGTATACTTAGCAGAGGAAGTACAGCACGAAGAGACTCATCATAATACCGACTCTTGTAAAGACGAGAAGTGTTCTGTTTGTGAACACATACAAGTATCTTTCGATAATCTTAACTCTCTATTTGCAAGTAGCGTTTTTGTAGTAGAGATTGTTAACGAAGTTGATTATAAATATATTAATGGGGATCTATTTGATATAAATAGAATAGCGCGTACTCTAGTTTCGCTCAAGGTGAAGCTATCAAATTGAAATTCATAAAAAGGTAGATATTATGTTTGGAAACTTAGGGTTTTCATATCTGAGAGCTATATTTTTGATAATGCTCTTTATTCCAAATGCTATTTGGTCAAAGAATAAGCCGTTAGGATATAACTCTAAGAATGAAAAAAAGATATTTCTTATCCTTGTTATGATATGAAAACCACTTAGTTTATATTGATTAATAAGATATATAGGAGAAGGATGATGAGAAAAAGATTTATAGTAGTGTTGATGTTAATAGTGATGGTATTAACATCATCCTGTGGGGATAATAGAAATAAATCAGGTGATAATAAGAAGTTGAACATAGTGTGTACTACTTTCCCTCAATATGACTGGGTAAGTAATATAACAATGGGAAATCAACATGTGGACGTAACATTATTACTAAGTGATGGAGTAGATTTACATAGTTATCAACCGACAGCAGATGATGTCATAAAAATAGCGTCAGCCGATATGTTTGTATATGTTGGCGGTGAGTCAGAAGGGTGGGTAGCGGACGCTCTGAAAGAGGCAGTAAATAAGAACATGAGTGTCGTCAACATGATGGAAGTACTTGGAGAAAAGGTAAAATCCGAAGAGCATGTTGAAGGCATGGAAAAGCACGGTCATGAACATAAGGATAACGAAACCCACGAAGACCACGAAGAGCATGAAGACCATGAAGAGCACGAGGACCACGAAGACCATGAAAAAGACGAACATATATGGTTATCGTTAAAAAATGCAAAGATACTTGTTAAACATATTGCGGATGAGCTATCAAAAATAGATGCGCATAATGCCGGCCTATATGAAAAAAATGCTAATAATTATATAAAAAAACTAACGAAGTTAGACGCTGAATATGAGAAAACGGTAAAATCATCAAAGAGGGATACGTTGCTGTTTGCCGATAGATTTCCATTTCGATATCTTGTCGATGACTATGGTATTAACTACTACGCGGCTTTTCCTGGTTGTTCAGCGGAAACAGAAGCTAGTTTTGAAACGGTTGCATTTTTATCGGGTAAAGTAGATGAACTATCACTTGGTGCTGTTATTATTCTTGAAGAAAATGATGGCAAGATAGCGGATACGGTCATTCATTCGAGTAATGGAAAAGACGCAAAAGTGCTTATGCTTGATTCAATGCAAGCAGTTACAAAGGCAGATGTTGATGATGGCGTTAACTATCTTGATCTGATGAAATATAATTTAGAAGTGCTAAATAAGGCGCTGAACTAGGAGGAATAATGGCTTTACTCACCTGTAGCGATATTACATTAGGATATGACAATAAACCGGTAGTATCAGGTCTAAATTTTGAGATAAATAGTGGGGACTATCTTATCATACTGGGGGAAAATGGCTCAGGAAAAACCACGCTGATGAAAGCTATCTTAGGACTAATAAGTCCTATGAAAGGTAGTATTGAAAGAGGGGATGGTCTAAAGGCTAACCATATCGGATATTTACCACAACAAAATGACATCCAAAAGGATTTTCCGGCTTCAGTAAAAGAAATAGTACTGTCCGGCTGCTTAAACAAAATGGGCTTAAGACCTTTTTATTCTAAAAAGGAAAAAGAAATTGCAAAGTACAATATGGAGAGAATGGGGATAAGTAGTCTTGCTGGTAAGTCATATGCAGAACTTTCGGGAGGACAACAACAACGAGTGCTTCTGGCGAGGGCGTTATGTGCTATGAAAAAAATGCTGATACTAGATGAACCTGTATCAGGTCTTGACCCTAAGGCTAGTGAAGATATGTACAATATGATTCACCGTTTAAATGAAGAGGGTATAACAATTGTTATGATATCTCACGACCTACTATCCATTGACTATAGTACCCATATTCTAAATATAGGCAAGAACGTATATTTTGGTACGACGAAGGAGTACAAGCGAGTAGTCGATAGCAAGTTTCATGAGGAGGAGGTAGAATAATGTTAGCTGTTTTATGGGAAAAAATAATGCTTTATCTTGAATACCCCTTTGTAAGGTACGCAATAATAGTTGGGGTTCTGATTGCACTTTCTTCTTCAATGTTTGGTGTTACTCTTGTACTAAAGAGATTTTCATTTATTGGTGATGGGCTATCTCACGTAGCATTTGGCGCCATATCGGTGGCAATGGTTATGAATCTTACCAATAATATGATTTTTGTTCTACCCGTCACGATAATAAGTGCTGTCTTATTATTAACGGCGGGTAAGAACGCCAAGATAAAAGGCGACGCTGCCATAGCGATGATATCCGTTGGTTCTCTTGCAATGGGTTATCTACTTATGAATGTATTTGCTTCTTCTTCGAATCTTTCAGGAGACGTTTGTAGTACGCTATTTGGTTCTACCTCAATACTCACGCTAACTAAAACAGAAGTGACACTAAGTGCGGTGTTATCCGTTATCGTAACAATCGTGTTTATACTATTTTATAATAGACTTTTCGCCGTTACCTTTGATGAGGATTTTTCCAATGCGACAGGAATAAAAGCAAAAAAATATAATCTGCTGATAGCGATAATAATTGCGGTAATCATAGTGTTAGCGATGAACCTTGTAGGCTCACTACTTATATCTGCACTCGTTATATTCCCAGCGCTGTCTTCTATGAGGATATTTAACAATTTTAAGGCAGTTACGATAAGTTCATCGATACTATCGGTTTTTTGTGCATTTATTGGCATAATGACTTCTATCCTTGCTGGAACACCGGTTGGTGCGACAATCGTTGCCATAAATATTTTGGCATTTTTGCTATTTACGCTAATAGGTATTATTAGAAGAAGAGTAGGAGGAGTAACATGATAAAGAAAAATATATTGCTTATTATAATGCTGGCTTTAATTCTTACAAGTTGTAAGGAATATGTTGAAAATATTGAAGTTACGACCCCGGATAATAAAGGGGTAACTTTTGAAAGAAAAGATGTTGGTCAAACCGCAGATACTACGAAGACAACGTTACAAAGCGAACCTCAGACTACGACGACTGCTGAAAGTACGTCAAGTTCTAGTGAAGAGAAGACTACCAAAGCCTTAAGTGAAAAGGCGACCACTAGTACTGATAATACAACGACAACACAGAGTACAACGACAACTACTAAGACGAGTGAAACGACCTCAAGTGTTACGTTACAACCATTTTCTACAACTTCGGTAGAAGAAACCACCCAAAAAGTATTAACTAGTGATTCAGATGCTGATCTTGATTTAACGATGATGAGTCAAACGATGGCTTACTCTGCACTTTACAACATGATGATAAATCCGAAAGGGTATGTAGGTGACTCTATTAAAATAAGTGGTACGGCACTGTCCGATTACTATGAAAAGACTGGACAAACGTATTACTTTGTCGTAATAGTAGATGAAGCGGCTTGCTGTCAACAAGGGCTTGAATATCGATTAAGTAGCGGTAGTTATCCAAAAGATGAGACGGTTATTACCGTAGAAGGAATCTTTGGAGGATACGAGGAAGACGGGCAGATATATTATCGATTGAACGACGCAGTGATAGAGTAGAGGGCGTATTTTAAGGTGAGCTAAAATAAGTCAGAGTGACTTCCTGTTCTTGAAGCAGTCAGTATTAGTTTATCTTTATCAACTGCGTATATTAGTAGCCAGTCAGATTGGATATGACACTCTCTAAAGCCAGTATAATTTCCTAAAAGTGCGTGATCACGATATTTATTGGGTAAAGGTTCTTCTTTCTGAAGTGTTAGAAGAACCTTATTTAGTGTTGAGATATCTAAACCACGTTTGATAATTCGTTTTAAATCTTTGCGAAATTGAGATGTTGTGACTAGTTTAAGCATATTTATTCTTCTTTATCAAGTTTAGAGACTAATTCAGATAACGAATTATACTGCTCGGACTTAATAGTACCTTTCATTATTTCCCTTGCTTCTAGTATTGCAAGGTCAGTTTCTCTATTAAATCTTGGTTGTTTTATACTAAACGGAAAGCCTCCCTCCATAATTGCTGTATGTAGAAAAATATTTATCGCATCAGTAACGGATATACCAAAGCTTGAAAAGAGTTCTTCAGCTTGAGCTTTGGTTTTGGGTTCTATTCTTAAATTTATATTTGCTGTTTTAGCCATAGTGCACCTCCTAACATAATTGTATAACAAAAGTTAAACAATTGCAATACCAACTCTAGATTTGTTCATTCGTAGCGGCAAATAATTGTATCCATTTTTTTACTATGTTATAATAGCTTAAAAGTGGATAGGAGATAGTTATGAAGATAAGAAAGGAACAAAGAAAAGATGTAAAAGCCAAGCCAAGTCCTGAAAATTTAGGGTTTGGGAATATGTTTACAGACCATATGTTTGTGATGGACTATAGCGAAGAAAAAGGCTGGTATGATCCAAGAATAGTTCCTTATGGACCATTTGAAATAGAGCCTTCTGCTATGGTATTTCACTATGGACAGGAGATGTTTGAAGGTCTTAAAGCCTATAGAAATGTAGATGGCGAAGTAAACCTATTTAGACCAGAAAAGAATATTGAAAGAACCAATAGAACGAATGACAGAATATGTATGCCAAGGGTAGATGAAGCGTTTATGCTAGAGGCTATCAAAGAGTTAGTACGTGTAGAAAAAGACTGGGTTCCTTCACTTCATGGGACCTCTTTATACATCAGACCTTTTATCATAGCAACAGATCCATTCCTTGGAGTTCGACCATCGCTTACTTATAAATTAATGATAATACTTTCTCCCGTTGGTGCCTACTATAAAGAGGGTATTAACCCAGTGAAAATCTATGTAGAAGATAAATACGTAAGAGCGGTAAAAGGTGGACTAGGATTTGCTAAGACAGGAGCAAACTATGTCGCTTCCTTAAAGGCACAAATTGAAGCAAAACAAAAAGGATTCTCACAAGTTCTATGGCTTGACGCAAAAGAGCAAAAGTACGTAGAAGAAGTAGGCACGATGAACGTCATGTTTGTAATAGATGGAAAAGTTATTACGCCAAAACTAGGGGGAAGCATACTGCCTGGTATTACGAGGGATTCTTGTATAACTCTTCTCAAGGATTTTGGCATTGAAGTCGAAGAAAGAGACATCACGATTGAAGAAGTAATACACGCGTTACAAGCCGGAAGACTGGATGAAGCTTTTGGAACAGGAACGGCGGCTGTCATATCCCCGATAGGACTACTTAGCTACAAAGGCGAAGAATATATCGTAAATGACGAAAAGATAGGTAATATAGCAAAGAAACTATACGACACGATTACCAAGATACAGTACGGTGAAATAGAAGATAAATTTGGTTGGATACATAGAATCTAATCATGAAGAAAAAGCAAGTTTTTGATGGCGTGGTGATAGATTCTTACTATCCGAACTTATGCAAAATAGATGTTGGGGAAGAAGACTTTGTCTACTGCAAAAATCTTGTATTAGGACAAAAAGTCAGAGTAAGCATCACAAAAAAAAGAAGTGGTAAGTACTTTTGCAGATTGGTAGAAGTACTTGAAAACGCGGAAATAGAAAAGTACGGGGAATGTGAAGTTTCCGGCCGATGTGGTGGTTGTCTTTATGAAAAGACGTCCGTAGACTGGCAAGAAGCACTTAAAGAAAAACAAATAAGAGAACTTTTTGAAGAGGGTCTAGGTATCGATTTTGACGAAGTATATGATGAGTTTATCAGCAACCCCTCTCCAAAAAGATATAGAAATAAAATGGAGTATTCATTTGGCAATGAGTTAATTGATGCTCCTATTACTTTGGGCATGCATAAAAGAGCCAGTATGCATGATATCGTCCCCGCCTCTAACTGTGTTTTGGTACATGAGGACTTCAATAAGATACTCAATGTTACTATAGACTACTTTAATTGCAGAAACTGTTCATTTTATCATAAGAAAAGGCACGAAGGTTTCCTAAGATACCTTATCATAAGACTTGGGGCAAATACCGGTGAGCTCATGATCAATCTTGTGACTTCAAGTAAAGAAGAAACATCTGTCTATGAGTATGTGAAAACACTAGTAGCCCTAGAGGAGAAACTTGACAACAGGTTAGTTAGCATTTACCACACGGTAAATGATGGACTAGGGGATAAAGCGGAGGGAGAGAGCCTTATTCTAATGCACGGCAGGAGTTACATAGAAGAAAGACTTGGAGAACTAAGTTTTAAGATAAAGCCTTTTTCTTTCTTTCAGCCCAATAGCCACTGCGCACTAAAATTATACCAAAAGGTTCGTGATTACCTAGGCGATAAAAAGTATGATACACTATATGACCTTTATTGTGGCACGGGGACCATGTCTCAGATGATGGCCGATAAAGCCAGCAAGGTAATCGGTGTAGACATTGTCCCTTCATCCATAGAAGGTGCTATACAGGCTTCTAGACAGAACGGTGTAACAAACTGTGAGTTCATAGTGGGAGACGTCTTTGAGACCATCAAAGCAATAAATGACATGGGAGAAAATGCCGTAGCAATAGTGGATCCCCCAAGGGCAGGCATGATGGAAAAAGCCACAAGAAAACTCATGGAATTTGGTTTGAAAAACATTGTCTACGTAAGCTGCAATCCAAAGACGTTAATAGCCGATTTAAAGATACTAATAAGCGAGTATAGCATCGAGAAAGTAAGCATAGCAGACCAGTTTACGAATACGGCCCATGCAGAGTGCGTAGTGTTGCTAAGTAGGAAAAAATAGAAATACTTTATTACTAAATGCGACCTTACTAAATGGCGCCTGTCGAATTCACCGCGACTAGCACTACCCTCGAATCTGTACGTCTTAGTACTATCCTCTCGGGGAGTGGTAGCGTTTCATCCGACATCCATCCATTTATTAAGGTCTTGGGGGTAGGTTATTGTAAATATGAATAAAGAGCCTTTATTTAATTATTACTTTTAAACAGAAAGATGAAAGAATAGGACGAGCTCTTATTCTTCTTTTACGTATGACGGGCAGGCCATTAGTCGGTAGTGAAAGTCCACAAAGGGGTAGTTGCAGACGGACCTGATAGCGATTCCCAAGGTTTGTATCGTGAGGTACAGGTGAGAGGAAGGGATAGCGAAATCGTAGTCAAACGAATAGGAACCTAATTACTAAATGCGACCTTACTAAATGGCGCCTGTCGAATTCACCGCGACTAGCACTACCCTCGAGTCTGTACGTCTTAGTACTATCCTCTCGGGGAGTGGCAGCGTTTCATCCGACATCCATCCATTTATTAAGGTCTTGGGGGTAGGTTATTGTGGATATGAATAAAGAGCCTTTATTTAATTATTACTTTTAAACAGAAAGATGAAAGAATAGGACGAGCTCTTATTCTTCTTTTGCGTATGACGGGCATGCCATTAGTCTGTGGTGAAAGTCCAAAAGGCAACCGTAACCCGTATGGGTAGATTAGGTAGGGACAGCTACGCGTTAGCCCCTACTTGATTTGAATAGCTGATTTTTATTGTTTTCGGTGCCAAGCACCCAGAACATGCTTCGGACATTAGAAGGCTTCAATATAGATAAAATGTGCTTTTGCATATCTTTCGTATCTATTTGACTGGTATAAAAAGATAATAAGATAATGTTATGAAACTAACTACTTACTATTAAAGAAAAATGATATAATAGTAGGTAGTTAGTTTTGAAGTTATAAGTATGTAAACTGTGTATTTAAATCTTTCAAATCCCTATAATTAGTGGAGATTAATATAATGGGAGAAATGTTGTGAATGGATATAAACCACCATTTAAAATGACCAACAAAGTGGCGAATTTGCTTGTGAGTATTAGTGAAGAAATTGGTAGGATTACTTTTATTAAAGGTGGGAAAATTAATCCAAAGCTCAGGAGAGAAAACAGAATTAAAACAATACATTCATCGCTAGCTATAGAACATAATACATTATCCATAGAACAGGTGACAGCTATTATAGACGGGAAAAGGATACTTGGAAATCCTAATGAAATAAGAGAAGTGCAAAATGCATATGATGCATATGAGCTTATGTTAGAGTTAGATCCTATGTCTATAGAGGATTTGTTAAAAGCTCATAACATAATGATGAGTGGCTTAGTTAAAGAAAATGGTAGATTTCGTTTAGGAGAAGTTGGTGTTTTTGATGGTGATAACCTAGTACATATGGCTTCGCCTGCAAAATTTGTGCCAATGCATATTACTAATTTGCTTAATTGGTATAAGAATTCAGATATTCATCCGCTTGTTAAGAGTGCTATTTTTCATTATGAGTTTGAATTTATACATCCTTTCTCTGATGGGAATGGTCGTTTGGGCAGGATGTGGCATAGCCTACTTCTTGCCAAGTGGAAAAAGATTTTTTATTGGCTACCGATTGAAGAACTTGTCAGAACAAGGCAAGAAGAGTATTATGAAACACTTGGTAAATCTGATGAAGAAGCAAATAGTACAGTATTTGTAGAGTTTATGCTTGAAGTTATTTATGATACGCTTATAGAAATAGATGTTCTTAGAGAATCGAATAATCAACAAAAAAAGGAACCTGTAGAAAAGCTCTTAGATGTAATTGGGGATAGGGAACTTTCTGCAAATGAAATAATGAGAGAACTTAGACTAAAGCATAAAACACATTTTAGAAACAAATATTTAAACCCTGCATTAGAGAAAGCAATTATCGAAATGACAATTCCTGACAAGCCTAAGAGTAAAAACCAAAAATATAGAAAGAAAACATCTTAGTCATTACCAACTTATTAAAGTGACTAAGATAAGTGACTAAGATAAAGGGGTTTCTAAAGGCTACAATCAAAAAAGAATGTGCCGATACAGGTAAAGAAGAAGATGCGGTAGCAATAGTAGATCCACCACGGGCAGGCATGATGGAAAAAGTCACAAGAAAACTCATGGAATTTCGTTTGAAAAACATTGTCTACGTAAGCTGCAATCCAAAGACGTTAATAGCCGATTTAAAGATACTAATAAGCGAGTATAGCATTAAGAAAATAAGCATAGCAGACCAGTTTACGAATACGGCCTATGCAGAGTGCGTAGTGTTACTAAGTAGGAAAAAATAGAAATATTTTTTTACAGGAAGTGGTATGAGTGAAAAAGAAATAGTTTTTAGAAAAATTAATTTATCAAACATAGAGGAATATGGTCGTCTTACGACTCCAAATAAAAAGTACCATTATTATAATGGTCCCTATTATAAGAAGTATACGGATGAAGAACATATTGCGTACATCAAGGATTTAAAGGATAGATTAAGTAAAGGGGAAGTTACTGAAATTGCCAATATTCGGTTAATCATTTATAAGGGAAGTACGGTAGGTTGTTGTAGTTTTATGTGGCGATCTAAAGAAACCAACTGGGCTGAAATAGGCATAGTTATTTTTGAAGAGAGCAATTGGGGCAAAAGCATAGGCACAAAAGGATTAAAAAAATGGATTGACCTAGTTTTTATAGAACATCCTGAAATAGTTAGAATCGGATTAACTACCTGGTCTGGTAATCATAGAATGGTAGGACTGGCTAAAAAAATAGGGCTTACTGAAGAAGCAAGATACAAAAAAGCCAGAATAGTGTCGGGAAAGTATTACGACTCAGTTAGTTATGGAATACTAAAAGAAGAATGGGAAGGCAAAAGGGATAACAATGATTAACAATTTACAAACGAAGAGACTTAGTCTAACTAAGCCTAGTCTAAAAGACTTAGAAGAGTTATACGAGCTTACGTCAAAAGAAGAAGTAAATCTCTTTAATCCGGATGGTCCAGATAAAGACATAAGTGAAGCAAAAGCGACACTTCAAACCTGGATAGATGATTGGGAAAAAGAAAATATAGGTTATTTCATGGTAAGGATAAAGGATACGGGGGAATATGTTGGTTATGTTGGCTTGGCATACAGAGATTTTCTAGGTATGAAAGTGCTTAATCTTGCCTATAGAATCAATCCGACGTTTCAAAAAAAGGGTTATACCTATGAGGCGTGTACGGCTATTATCCGTGAAGCGAATAAAGACCTCGGCCGTGTTGTTATCAGAGCTTTAACTAAAAAAGACAATCTACCATCGATGGGGTTAGCAAAAAAATTGTCCCTTATTCACAACGATAAATTTGATAATTATCCTGATGAGGGAGATGTTCACTTATTTAATGTAAAAAAACAAATATCAGATACGTGGGATAAATAAATTCTTCTTTCAGATAGGAACTATTTGTTTCCCGTGAATGTACTAATGTTTTGTGAGACGATATAAAAACTATCGTCTTTTATAGATCATTAAGGCAATGTCCAAAGAGAGCTAGTTAATAGTTCCCTTTTTATTTGCCGGCAACCTTCAATTTTGTTACAATTTATCTATATTACATAAAATGGAGAATGAAATGGATATCATAAAAAAAATAGCGAAAGAACTGGAACTTTCAGAAAAAAGAGTTGACGCAGCAGTGAAATTAATCGATGAAGGAAATACGCTTCCCTTTATCGCTAGATACCGTAAAGAAGCAACTGGCGCATTAACGGACCTCGAGTTAAGAACTATTGATACTAAGCTTACTTCTTACAGGAATTTGGAAAAGAGGAGGAGTGAAATTATATCCTCTATTGAGTCGCAAGAGGCAATGACACCGGACTTATTAGCATCAATACATAAAGCGAAAACGCTGTCTGAACTTGAAGACGTATATATGCCATATAAGAAAAAGAGAAATACAAGAGCTCAGAAGGCGAAGAAAAAAGGACTTGAGCCACTTGCACTTAAAATATACCTACAAGAAAAGGACGCGGACCCTGAGGAGGAAGCGACGCCATTTATTCAGCCTGAACGAGGAGTTAACACAGTAGAGGAAGCGCTTCAAGGAGCTTCCGATATCATTGCAGAGATGGTATCGGATAATGCGGATGTTAGAGGGGCGCTTAGACAGTTTATCAAAGATACAGGTTTTCTTGAATCAACATCGGATGATAAAGAAGGTACATATGCTCTGTATAGCGGCTTTTCTCAGAAGATAAAGGATATTGTGCCTCACAGAGTGCTTGCGATAAACAGAGGAGAAAAAGAAGGTGTTCTAAAGACATCCATTACAGTTGATGAAAACAAAGCGCTTAACGTAATATACCGAACAATAGGTGTGATAAATAATAGGAAGTCTTCTGAGTTTATAAAAAATGCGGCAAAGGATTCTTATAGCAGGCTTATATTCCCTTCCCTTGAGAACGAAGCATTCAACAAACTGTTTGAGGATGCATCGGAACAGGCGATAAGTGTATTTGGCCTTAACTTAAAACCACTCCTTATGCAACCACCACTAAAGGGTGAAGTTGTTATGGGATTTGACCCAGCGTATAGGACAGGCTGTAAAATAGCTGTGGTGGACTCTATGGGGAAACTTCTTGATACAACCGTCGTCTATCCAACACCACCACAGAAAAAGATTGCTGAAGCGGAAAAGAAGTTAACTAGCTTAATAAAAAAACATGGTGTTACCGTCATTGCCATAGGGAATGGGACCGCATCAAAAGAGTCAGAGATATTTGTGTCTGACCTCATTAAAAAGTTACATAGTAAGATACGATATGCTGTGGTAAATGAGGCGGGTGCTTCCGTGTATTCAGCGTCCGTACTTGGGGCAGAGGAGTTCCCTAAACTTGATGTATCGCTTAGAAGTGCGGTATCCATTGCAAGAAGATTGCAGGACCCACTTGCAGAGCTGGTTAAGATAGACCCTAAATCGATTGGGGTTGGTCAGTATCAACACGATATGCCACAAAATAGATTGTCTCAGGTGTTAAGTGCCGTTGTAGAGGATAGTGTTAACTCTGTTGGCGTTGATGCAAACACAGCTTCTGCGTCACTACTTTCCTATATAGCAGGTATAGGACCAACACTATCGAAAAAGATAGTTGGATACAGAGAAGAAGTAGGAGGGTTTAAATCTAGAAAAGAGTTACTGAAAGTGCCGAAACTCGGTCATAAGACATATGAGCAGTGTGCAGGTTTTATAAGAGTTGAAGGTTCTAAAGAATTTTTAGATAATACGGCAGTCCATCCTGAATCTTATAAGGCGACCAATAAGGTCATCACACTTTGTCAGTACGATAAAAAAGGGAAGCTGGATTTTAGGGACATAGATAAAAGGATAGAACAGTACGGTGAACAGAAAATTGCCGATGAAGCGGGAATAGGTTTAATAACACTGAAGGACATTGTAAAAGAACTTAAGAAACCAGGAAGGGACCCAAGGGAGAGCCTAGAAGGCATTAAACTTAGAAGTGAGCTTCTAAACCCGGAAGACCTTGTAGCTGGAACTATTCTTGAAGGGACAGTAAGGAATGTCGTTGACTTTGGTGTTTTTGTAGATATCGGTGTTCACCAAGATGGACTCGTTCACATATCTAAGATATGCGACAAATTCCTTAAGCACCCGTCGGACGTGTTGAAGGTGGGAGACATCGTAACGGTCAAAGTAGAGAAAGTTGATGTAAAGAGAAACAGAATTTCTTTTAACATGAGAGATGTTTCATTCAGAAAAGAAGATTAACCGTTCTATCAGAAAAGAGATTATGTTTCAGTTAGGACACGGAAAAAGTTTTTGAAAGAAGAAATTCTAATGGAGAAAGAGTTTGTTTCTAAAAAAAATTTAGGATAATTATAATGCTATAACAATCGCATACTGATAATAATACACAATTGGTTTTAAAAGCCCCCACATTGACAATGATTATCAATAATGATAGAATTTTTTTGTAATAACAGGAAGAATTAGTGTGGGGGTTTATAAGATGGTAAATAAATTAAAAGTGAAAGATTTGGTGACGATAGGTATATTTTTTGTTATCTATTTTGGCGTGTATTTTGCCGTTGGAATGATGGGAATTATTCCTGTGCTTTTCCTATTTTATCCATTTACTGGAGCAATTATAACAGGCCCTATCGTTATGTTATTTATGGCAAAGGTGCCAAAGCTTTGGGCACTTTTTATTTTTGGTATGATACCGTCTCTCTTAATATGGGCAGCAGGTCACAGTTTTGTAGTTCCGTTATTTACCCTTATTTGTGTAGGTATCGCTGAATATGTATTTAGAAAGGGTGGATTTAAGTCCTTTAAGTATAACGCACTGGCTTATGCGGTATTTTCTTGTTGGGAGGTTGGCTCTCTCTTACAGATGCGAGTAGTTAGAGAACATTATCTTAGCATGAGCTACAAATTAGGTATGGCGAAAGAATATATGGCAACGCTGGATAGATTAATATCGTATCCGAATCTTGTACTTGTTTTAATAGGCGCATTCATCGGAGGACTAATCGGTGCATTCTTTGGGAAGAAAATGCTTCGCAAGCATTTTGAAAAAGCAGGAATTATTTAATGTTTGAACATAAAACTGGAATTTTCAATCCGACGCCAATAAGTAAACTTTTAGTAACACTTTTCTTGTCAATTAATGTGACAAGAACTATTCCTGAGTTTTTCTCCCTACTGATAGTAGTATTTTTCTGTATTCTATTTGCTTTGCAAGGGAAGCTTAAAACGGCTATAAATACCATGATTTTTTATCTGGTAGTTTCTTTCTTTGTTTTATTTATGGACTATGATATACCAAAGTTCATAAAAGACTACATTCTACTATTTGCATTAGTGATAAAAATGTTTTTCTTGCCAATTCTAGCGGGTAAATTTTTGATTGAGACAAGTGATGTCAGTTCAATGATTGTCTCCATGGAAAAAATGCGATTTCCAAAAGTGATAGTAATACCTATTGCGGTAGTGTTTAGGTATTTCCCAGCGTTTAGAGAAGATAAGAATAATATCAAGATGGCGATGAAAATGCGTGGGATTACCTTTTGGAATCCGATAAAATATCTAGAATATGTGAGCGTGCCATTATTGATATCGGCAGTTGGTATAGCTGATGACATATCAAAATCTGCTGAGACGAAGTGCATCTCAGACCCCATTCAAAAAACAAGGTATTTTGAAGTGAAGTTTGGCGTAGTGGACGTAATATTTATGGTAATTGTCGTAGCGATATATGTAACAGGGAGACTATATGCTTAAAATAGAAAACGTGAATTATAAATACAATAAAAACCTAGAGATAGCTAGTATTTTTAATATAAATATAAAGGTATCAAAAGGCGAGTGTATACTCATTTGTGGTAGAAGCGGCAGTGGCAAAACGACGATAACAAAAATGATAAACTCCCTTATACCTAATTATTATGAGAATGGTGAACTAAGTGGTAAGATACTCGTCGAGGGTGTTGAAACGACGTCCTGCGAAATATATGAAGTGTCGAGAGTGGTTTCAAGTGTTTTTCAAAATCCAAAGACACAGTTTTTTAATGTGAATACTACGAGTGAGCTACCATTTTATCTTGAAAATAGAGGATTTGATAGAGAGTATATGCATGAAAAACTTCTAGAAACAGCCAAACTCTTTGGTATTAAACATTTATTTAATAGGGATATCTTTGAGCTTTCTGGTGGAGAGAAACAAATAATAGCGATTGCTGGGGCATATGCAAGTGGTACGGATATTATTCTCCTTGACGAGCCCTCATCAAACCTTGATGAACAAAAAACAAAGTTAATAGGAGATATACTAAAAAAGCTAAAGGAGCTTGGGAAGACCATTATAATATCTGAACATAGGTTTTACTATATAAAGGATATCATCGATAGGGTTTATTATCTAGAGGACGGGAAGATACATCATGAATTTACAAAAGAGGAGTTCTTTAGCATAGAGGATAAAAACAGAAGAGAATTAGGACTTAGAAGTATCGATTTCGAGGAATTAGAAAACAAGAATTCCTTTAATGGCGATTGTCAAAAAAGCCTTTTCATAGAGAATATCGATTTTAGTTTTAGCAGTGGGGATAGGGCATTAAGGATAAAAGATATCGGGTTTAACTTTGGAAGTATCGTCGGTATATATGGGTATAATGGCGCTGGTAAAAGTACTTTTATAAGGCTTCTTATGGGGCTTGAAAAATCGAGAAATACCAAGATTTTACTTAGGGGTAAAAAGCTTTCTAATTCTAAAAGGACGAAAAAAAGTTATCTTGTCATGCAAGACGTCAATCATCAGCTTTTTACGGATAGTGTAGAAACGGAAGTCAACCTTGGTAAAGATCGTCAGTACAGTGAAGAGAATGTAAATGATGTTTTAAAAGGGCTTAATATATATGAGCAAAAAGACAACCACCCGATGAGTCTATCAGGTGGTGGGAAACAGCGAGTAGCAATAGCTAGTGCCATCTTATCAGGAGCACAGATAATATGCTTTGACGAGCCTACCAGTGGTATGGATTATGACAATATGATGAGAATATCAACGCTCATAAAAGAAACCATAAACGATGAAATCATTATCTTTGTGATTTCTCATGACCATGAATTTTTAAATAATACTGCAGATGAAATAGTAGATATAGCTTCGTTTAATGTCGAAAAATAGCTTAATAATAGTGTAAAAAATAGTATACACAGTTAACTGCGTTAGTGTACTCATTTACAGGTATTTTTTTCTAAAATCCTTTGGTGTGCATTGGTATATTTCTTTAAATCTTTTGGTAAAATATGACGGAGAACCAAACCCTGTATTTTCGCATATATTGATGATTTTATCATCGGAACCGAGTAACATATCGACAGCCCTTTGTAATCTATGTCTAATAATATAATCAGTCGGTGTCGTGTCTAACGATTTCTTAAATAGTCTGTAACATTCGCTTTCGCTTATTAAAGCTTGCTTTGCAATATCAGGAACCGTCAGTTGTTTGTTGTAGTTCTCGTGTATATATCGAATGATTATATCCATGCGTTTTTGGGTTTCCGTTTCCCTAGTCCTAGTTTCTATTAGTTCTTTATTGTTAGAACAAATAAGTTTCCAAAAATCTGCTAGATAGTTTCTTACGGTCATTTCGAAGCCAAATTCTTTTTTGCGATAAGAATCAAACGCACGTTCTACACATTGAATAATATCCTTATTATGGTCTATTTTAGCGTCAAGTTTTATCATGCTTAACGTATTATTTGAACATATTGGTTTTATATAACGTGTATATATTAAACTGTCTTTTTGCCCAGCTATGAATTCAGCTTTTAGAACAAAGTTGATGATATGACAATCTTCCTCACTGGTTCTAATAAGTCTGTGTAGGACATTGGAATTAACGAGTGCGCAGTCACCCTTATTAAGGGTAGTATTATCATTTACATAAAATATTTTTGTAGAACCCTCTAGCACCACAATGATTTCGATTTCTTCGTGGAAGTGCCAAGGAACTTCTCCGAGAACAAACTTAGAGAAATACTCATCATATCCTGCGACTGGGAACATGCTATCCCCATGTGTATTAAGTTCTTTTCCGAACGCATCCGTTTCAATCAGATAATTCTGCATAGAGGATCCTTTGATAGAATAATTATATTTTAGGGTAGTAATTTATTAGAAAATAGTAGTATATGATAGTATTATTATATCATAAAATAGTAATATAAAAAGGGAGAAAATATGAAAATAGAACACATCGCTGTATTTTCACCGGACATTAGAAAATTAAGAGATTTCTATGTTAAGTACTTTGAAGCTAAGTCAAACAGTGGATATAGAAATGAAAAAACAGCTTTTACATCTTATTTTTTAGAATTTGATGAGGGAGCAAGACTCGAGATTATGAATAAGCCAGCGATAAAAGACTTAAAAGATTATAACAGGGAATACTATGGTTATGCCCATATAGCGATTCGTGTTGATTCTAAGCAAAGAGTGATAGACCTAACCAATAAACTAAAACAAGATGGGTACAAAATAGTTGGTAACCCTAGAACAACTGGTGACGGGTATTTTGAGAGCGTCATTCTTGATCCAGACTGTAATAGAGTAGAGATAACTTGCTAACTAAAGGAAGTAGTCAACATGAAAACCAGAGAAAAAAAGATAGCAATAGCACTTTTAGGAATTATTTATTTGGCGTTTATTAGTCTTGGTTTACCTGACGCATTACTCGGTTCTGCTTGGCCGGTTATGAGGGCAGATTTTAAAGAAGGGCTTGCTACAGCTGGTCTCATATCAATGATTATAGCAGGGGGAACCATATATTCTAGTATGAATAGCGGAGAGCTAATTGAGAAAGTTGGAACCGGAAAGCTAACACTTATAAGCTGCACGCTTACGGCATTAGCTTTAGTTGGGATATCAGAAAGCACTTCCCTTGGCACGGTTATCATAATGGCCATTCCGCTTGGCTTAGGCGCGGGAGCGGTTGACTCAGCGTTAAACCACTTTGTGGCGGGTAATTATAAGGTGCACCATATGAACTGGCTTCATGCATTTTGGGGGATTGGCGCTACGATAGGTCCTCTTATTATGTCGAGTGCAATAGCCATTTCTGATAATTGGAGAAGAGGATATCTAATCGTTGGGAGTATACAATTATATATTGTGTTAATACTTTTTTTTAGTATAGGGCTTTGGGGAAAAGTAAAACCTTTAAAGGGTATCTCTACTAATAAAGACACGAAAGAAAAAACGTTAAAAAGCGGTAAAAGGTTTAAAGATATAGTATGTATTAAAGGCGTTAAGTATACTTTAGCGGTATTCTTTTTATATTGTAGCGTAGAAATAACAATTGGCCTTTGGGGAGCAAGCTATCTGGTTGAGAGCAAAGGAATGATTGCTGAACTTGCGACAAGAAGTATCGCCATATATTACTCAGGAATAACAATAGGGAGAATAATAAATGGTTTTATCAGTATGAAAATAAATAATAGACTCCTTATTTTCTTAGGACAAATGGTAACAATAGTAGGATCCTTACTTCTTATACTTCCTTTTTCCAGTACTGTTTCCATTACCGGGTTACTTCTACTAGGCGTAGGTCTTGCTCCTATTTTTCCGGGTTTGTTACATGAGACTCCGTATAGATTTGGCGAAAAGAACGCTGCTAAAATTATGGGTTATCAAATGGCGGTTGCCTATATCGGAACGACATTTGCACCCCCTGCCTTTGGCCTTATTGCTTCATTAACGTCGATAAAATATTTCCCTTGGTTTGTCATTACTTTCTTGATGGTACTGACTGTTCTTTCAGAAAAAGTAGTCCGAATTGTTGATACTAAAAAGCAGTTTAGTTATTGATAATGATACTTTTATAGGATGATGATTAATAGTATAATTAATGCAAATACAACGAGGTATGTTATTATGAGAAAAAGTGCGTTAATAATCTTAATATTAGGCATTTCACTAGTGTTTTTTTCCTGTAGTATAAAGGACGCTGGAATAAGTGAAAATAACTCTTCGGGGATTTCTAATAAATCAGAAGAAAAGACAGAAATAAGCACGGCAATCACTACGACAACCACGCCTCCTAACGATGACTATATAAATCCTGATGGTATTACGGTGAGTGAGAGAATCAATCCTCCTAAGGGGTATAAGAGGACGGACACATCGGATTATGGCTTATATTTAAGGAATCTAGAACTATTACCGAATAAAAGTGACGTTCTGCTCTTTGATGGCAGAAAAAAAGGCAATCAAAATGCCCATATAGCCGTTTTAGCATTGGATGTGGATAATAGAGATCTCCAGCAGTGCGCTGATGCAGCGTTAAGGCTCAGATGCGAGTATTTATATCAAGTAGAAGCCGATGAAATGATCAACTATCACCTAACTAGTGGAGATGAATTTCCCTATGAGAAATATCGAGATGGGTATAGACTTGTTGTATCAGGAAATGACGTAAAATTAGAAAAGATAGCAACTTATGATAGGAGCTATGAGACGTTTAGAAAGTATTTACTACAACTATTTGGATATGCTGGAACCCTATCCGTATCAAAGGAAAGCACACCGGTAGAAGACGAAGAGATGGAAGTCGGGGACATATTTGTGATGGGTGGTAGTCCAGGGCACTGCGTAATAGTAATTGACATGTGTGAAAATGAAACGGGCGATAAACTGTTTCTTCTGGCACAAAGCTACATGCCCGCACAACAAATTCAAATACTTAAGAATCCAGCAAATTCAGACGATAACCCGTGGTATTCGCTAAGTTCGTTAAGTTATCCATTTAAGACACCGGAGTGGATATTTGATGAGGGGTCGTTGAAGAGAATGCCTTAGTGGGAGAGATAAAATAAATTAATATTTAGTGAGACCGTGCTAAATCGCGATAATTTAACTCAGAACTCCACTTAAGGTGAGAAGAGTCGAACTCCTATCGTCTGTCATGGCATATTTTGGCGATTTTTTGTCTTTTCACCTTGAAGGGCAACCAGCCCGTCAGCGTCTCAAAAACAAAAAATCACTCAAAATATTCATCATGACAGATGCAAGCAGTTTATACAGAGTAAATTTTTGTGGGGGCAATGAAAAGGGCGCAGATAATGCCGGTAGTATTATCGAGCACTTTGAAACAGTTCCCGTGAAAATTTACCTGAATAAACCGGTAGAGGTTCGACCCTTCTCACCTTACCCCAAAGGCCCGTACGCCCAAGTACTGTTCCTTTGGGGCTCGGTCGTTCTTCATCAAATTCTCATCGATTTATCACGGTCTATGGGGAGCTGTTTATAGTGAAAAAAAGATAAAAGATAATCATATGTTTGTTGTTCTAGGTGCCAGGCATTTAGAAGCTTTTCACTTCACCGGCACAAGCGGCCTGCTCAGGTCTGTATTATGGTATACTATCCCTTCGCAAGCCGGTGCCGCTCCAGCAAAAATACAAGCATTTATCACGGTCTATTAAGAGCTGGTTTTAATAAAAAAATTAATAAATGCGACCTTACTAAATGAGTTCTTTTCACTTCAGTGCCACAAGCTCCACTCACTGGTCTGTACGTCTAAGTACTATCCCAGTGAGCGTCGGTGTCACTTCAGCAAAAATAATCTCATTTATTAAGGTCTATGGGGAACTGTTTATAGTGAAAAAAAGATAAAAAACAAGCATTAGTTTTTAAAGTCGAGTAAATGCTTTCAAATAACTTTTTGCAGCAGCGAAACCTGCTAAGAAAAGTCAATATTTTTCTTGCGGATTTTTAAATTTTTATTCTCCTATTATCTTCGCTAAAAATTTGTATCCTAAATAGACCA